>Ga0105239_10001500_pt1 | contig 31037 bp, 30 predicted proteins | sample KBSC44metaG_FD_92761 | JGI IMG/M metagenome (GOLD analysis project Ga0105239, IMG submission 92761) | Corn rhizosphere microbial communities from Kellogg Biological Station, Michigan, USA - KBS C4-4 metaG | ecosystem: Host-associated > Plants > Roots > Rhizosphere > Soil | place: Michigan, USA...
CCGTTGATGATCGCTACCTTGACATCATTGTTCAGGAGGTACTCGATGTTCGTCCGGTTTGCTCGGACACCATCCCCAGTACCCCCCGCTGCGCCATTTTGACCAAGGGTGTAAGAATTGATCACACTCGGAGATACGCAAATGAAGTTCAGAGGAACACCCAGGGCTTGTTGAGTCCATTGCTGATTCAAGTATCTTGAGACAGGCAGATAGTATGGACATGGGCTTGACCTAAGGTTTGTGTTGTATCGATAGCGAAGTCGAATGCAGGCCGCCCGGCCAATTTGACTGTTGAGCCGACCTCTGATCCGCAGAGAAGTGTTGCGTTAACGCAAGCACCGTTCACTGTCTCATTGAGTCCTCTGGCGTCTGGGTCTCCCTCCTGGGCAAAAGCGCGGCATTGAGTGATCAGATCATGACAACCACCTTCTTTCGTGAAGTTGTGTTTGGCTGATAGGTAGATTTCTTCACTGATGAATGGCTTATATGTGTTGTTGTAGACAATTTCGACCCAGTATGGGAACTCAAAGTCCCAGTCAAGAGCACCATTCACGATACCAATGTGATCTATGGCCCATTCACGAATGGCGGAGTTACTTGAGGCGGCTTTGAGCTTCTGGTCAAAGAGTTTACCGGTCGCTGACGTCCAGAAACCCCCGGCCTAGAGTTATGTCAGTTGGAGACCAGAGAACTTGGAAGACAGATGAAGCCTACGGAGTTGCCCCATAAAGCGATTCTCTTGTCTATTGTCTGGTATTCCGGAAATCTTCATGTGGGACGTTATTAGTTCTCCATCAACTGGAAAAAAAGCCTTGACGCATGAAAGGGAACTTACTGAGTAAGCCAATGCTCAGCAAAATGCCACACCGCTAGCGCAGAGGATACGGATGTGTTTGTTGTGGCCCATGGTGATGGATCTGAGTATGTTCCTTTGTGTATGATAAGATTTTCCTCTGGAACATTCCCATCATGAGTCGATAGAGATATGATTTGCTCCGTGTCTAGCTGGAACGTAGCATTAACAAGACTGGTGTAGGAAAACCCAGCACTAACTGGTTGGTCAATGTACAACGTATTCGCCAGGTTGTTAAATGACCAAGGATTGAGAGTGGTACTGTTGCCGTCTAAATTGACATAACACGGCCCTCCTTCACTACTAAATGCTGAATAGGATGAGGCTTCGCCAGGTCCTCCTGCGAAGTAGATGACAAGTGGGGCACTCTCGGGGTTCTTGCGGGCTTCAAAATAAAGGAAGAGGGTGTTGATATCAAAGTCAATGGCGAGGTCGTCCAAGGCACTATTTGGGAGGCGTAATAACCAGAGAATGATTTGACTCCTAGGGTAGTCTCGCAAAGATTGTGCTGCATAATAACTTTAGGGAGGACGCGGAAATGGAATCGTCTGGAACGAACATGCTTGTAGGAGATCTTCACATCACTATTTAGTGCCGAGTCAATAACTTGTAAACCTGTAGGCGCGATGGGAAATGATGCCTGGGCAATGCCAGCAAGGCAAGAAAGAATTTGAAAAGGAACAATCATCGTGGAGGCCAAAATGAGCAATATTGGATAATCTCGAAGAAGTTTCTTTCCAAGGGGACTCCAGATTCTAAGGCTTCTTATATCCCACAACCATCACCCAGGACACAACGGCACAGAGCAACTCGACAGCTGTCAGCGATACGATCAATTAAATTTCGCTTATCGTGAACGCTAGCTGTGTATACACTTCGTACCCCTTAACTGTTTCGGTTCATATCATACGTGAACCCTAACTGTATACGCCAGGAGTGAGCCCTAATCTTATGCGCCAGGATCGAATACGACTCCATCGCCAGTAAAGTTCCAGCGGACCTCGAAGTTCACCCTGAAAGAAGGTCATACCAAGAGGGTGTGACTAGATCAACAAAGGAGATGTGAATATAACAACGTCGGTCGTCCTAAACGAATCTGATATGTTTGATGAATAGGGTACGTGTAAAATGCGGAGTGTGCCCTCATTCGTATTTCTACCAATATATCCATTTTCCACTTTGAGTGAACAGCTTAATCTCATTTCATACTCTGACTAGAGTCTAGTTCTGGGCGCACGTATGATAGTTCGGCGACCGGTTCGCCATCAGCAATGAGAGGTGTACCCGCAGAGTCAGGTCGCAGGTGAGCAATTCACTGTCGTAAGCCTTGTTTCACAACTATTGGACGTGTCAAGAACTTTGAACTCTGGGTAGTTTCACTAGGCTGTCATAAATTTTAAAAAAGCTTGTCCGAGGACGTGGCTGGATGTGCTTGGAATTTCTTGTTGCGGCTCTTGCGGTAGGTAGGAAAATGAGGATTCAGAACCCATTCCTTGTTGTCGGATATATTTGGCAGGGGACGCAGGGACCATTGGGGTGGCTGAATCGACGGCCACCTAATGACAGCGGCGATGGGATGAGGAAGATGGCGTGAACATCCGGAGAAAGTCGCAGTTGGCCTCGTATATACTAGCCATCAATGGCTAGATAAGTGCGAGATCTGATATCACCGAAGAATCAAAAGAAGACATCGCGAGCGCTTACCAGTAATAGCTAGCCCATGTGCATATCCAGATCGCCTTGAACACTTGGCATATGGTCAGAAGTGGGTGAACAGCCGCAGCTGAGATAGTAATAAGTATACGTTGCTGGTTAATATATGTGATCCGTCTTTGGTGGAGCATTGATACATATGCTATTATGTTGTTGCTTGGCTATGTAGTCAGTGCTTTCTCGTCTTCGAATCTCGCAACGTTGACTCGACCACGGCATAATATCACGGTCGGGAGCTATGCAAGCAGGGCCTCGCGAAAAGCGACTCCGAGTGCAGAGTGAACGATCTTCTGCCGGATGTCAAACATGCAAGACCCGTCATGTCAAGTGCGATGAGGGCCACCCAATTTGCCAAAGATGCTTCAAGTCGAAGCGACCCTGCGAATACAAACCCGACGTGGGGAATACTTCCACCAAGACGTTCATCGTCTATTCTATCCCAGCAGAGTTGTCTAGAACGCCTAATTTAATCAACTCGGAAAAGCGTGCCTTACAATACTTTCAAACTCGAGCTTCTTTGCAAATATCATTACCCTTCAAATTTGAGTTATGGAACCAATACGTCTTTCAACTTGCGGACCAATATGGCTTTGTTATGTCGCCCGTTATTGCCTTAAGCAGCATGCACGAGTCCTACTCCCAAGCTTCTGAAGAACAGGATCACCTGCGGGCCAATGTTCTTCGTTACTACAACAAGACAATTCGGGACATCAATCAAGCTATGCAGGCAGACTTGTCAATGGATGCGGTCCTCATGACCGTCATAATTCTGCACTTGATAGACAGTATGCGCGGCTCCTTCCAAAATGCCATACAACATGCGCACTCAGGAATGAAAATCATTCGCGAACGAGTACAGGGATCGGGTAATCGTGAGCAGAGTTCTTTTGGAAAGGCTCTCTTTCAGCAATTTCTCGCTCTACAGATCCAGGTACGAGAGTTTGGCAATATCAACATGGCTCGAGCATTTGAAGGGTTCCGAGCCTTCAGACCTCCTATACATGACCAATTCAGCTCTGTTTAGGAGGCTTCCCATCACTTCGAAATCATTTACAACGAAATTCACTGCCTCTCAGATTACTTGCAGTCCGCCCAAGTGTCCCAAATAACCCTCTCTGAGATATATGTAACTGAAATTCAACCACGCTTTGAAGCGATCATGGCGCGATTCAATAGTTGGACTCATGGATTGAGGCAACTTGAGGTATTACTAGCAAATGACAGCGATGTCAGGCAGAGACAAGCCTGCATGGTGTTAAGGATGTATCAATCGCTCTTTGCAGCCATGCTCAACAGCTTCCCATCTGGGGCGTGCTTCGACAGATTTGACGAGGACCTCTTCACAGCCCTGAAGCTTGCAGAGTCGCTCCTTCAGATTCAAGATCAGGAAGCTAAGACTCGCACCAACATTTCGCTCGCGCTTGGGGTCATACCAGTGCTTTTTGTAATCGCGTGGCGATCCAACCATGTATTTCTTCGAGACCAGAGTCTAGAGCTCTTACGCCTGAGTAATGGGCGGGAGGGCATTTGGGACGGCAAAGTGGCATTTGAGATTGCCAGAAGATTTGTCGCATTGAAGGCTCTGGGCGTAGAAGCTGATTCAGGATGTCATATACAGATTTCCGAACTTCAGTTTGACTCAGAGAATACTTGTCAGCTGATCTGCCGTGTCGTCGGCTCTGAGACACCACCTGTAGGGAACTTGATGCCGTTTGAGGGTTCCATAGGTGAACGCAGGATTGTCGAGACGATTCACCTAGAATCAAGCTAGGTCTTCATGAGCCTTTTAGGTTTGTATTTTTCCGAAATCTTATTATAGCCCTCTCTAAGGTGCTTATACTGTTTCTCTAGTAGACTCGATGACTAGTACTGTGAAATTATAAAGATTTCTTTATGAGTGAATGCTAATTCGTTTCCACAAAGCTATGAATAGAAGGCTTGATTAGTGAGATACTCAGCTAGATCATCTTGAAGCATTAAGCATGAATATCCGCGACAAGTTGTCTAGGTGAACATGCAATTGGATTGATCGGTTCGCACTACCTCTGTCAGATTCGATCCTAGCCTTCCAGCACGTTCCAGCCATACCTAGTTAGATGATTATTAGCATAAAAACCCTCTGCGAACTTTTTGAGCGGGTATTACAAACATCTATGTCGCTGGTTGAGGGGTTCTGTTCCCGACTCAGGATGAAAAGCGTTGAGAAATTAGAAGATTGGACTATCGCCCAGCCATCGTCATACTCTACGCATCGTGTCAGCTTGTGTCCTTCATCATACAAGGCGCCACAGGAATCAGATACCAGGATTCCTCCTTCACGTACCTTGAACGACATAATTAGGGCCCGGACATTCAGGGGCCGGTTGACCGGGAAATTGGACACGAAATACTCCTTCATCGCCGTAGGCCTCGTCTGCTGCTGCTGCGTTTCCTTGTATCTTGACACTCTGATCCCCTGCCTGGCACCCGTTGGAGACATTGACAGTCCCATTGTTCTGGATTTCGTAAGCCACCTTCTTCGTAGCATCAAACCTCCATGTCTGAAATAGGCACTTACGTTCAGACTATATTCCGCGAAAATGCATTTGCAGCCTGCAGTGAATTGTGCGACTGTTCCCGCGACTTGGTACCATCGTCCTAAGTAATCTTCCAAGTCAAAGCCATCGTCCGACTCCGGATAAAAGCATTGACTAGATCGCTTGTCAATGGGGGAATTGCTTTATCAGGGGACGTGCCTACCCGTCCCAGATTGCATCCACAGTCCTGATTCGCGTTCCACCGTCGGTTTGCCTTCTATGTAGAGGAGATGCGAGTGCTACAACAGAGAGCAGCGGCAAAAGTTGCAATACGATCATTTTGATGTAGTGGTATTCTCTTTATTCTTTATCAGTCGTGAGTGATCTTGCCTACTCGGCCGCATGCGTTGAGGTGTAGACACGCAGCAGGGTGTATATACCCATGACTTCGCTTTTGCGTCATCAAGTAAGTCATAGAATAGAACCTTGATATCCGTCGCAATCACTCGAGGCTCTGACGCGTATATGGGTAGTTAAGAGGTTCGGTCTTCTTGATTCTGTCATGGCACCCTATCGCTGTGCCAGGCGGCTTAGGCGGACCCAGAAGTCCCCAGTGCCAAGGGTGAGGGTGACATCAAGATGAAGTTTGGTAAATAATTATGACGGCTCTCAGGCGAGTCATCGGGGTTTCGGCAACGCGTAGGACAGCCTAAAAGAGAATCATATTCTCCTTATTATTAATTATAGGGCTTGTCTAGTTGTTATCCGGAGGTTGGGATTCGGAACCTTACCGCTGTAGAGCCTTGTCACATAGTTCAGCCGCAGCTCACACACCACAGCGGAGCCCAGCCCCTTATGTAATCCCATATAGTTACCAGAGCCAACATCTAGGGGTGCTCAACGGCACAGTAATGCGGCACACCCTCAATCATTGCCAGGCCTCTCGTTCTAAGTCTTAGAAAATTGTCGCCTCACCAGACATGAGAGAAAACGTTGTCATCAACATTGTCACGCAACCCTCCTTATTCTTTGCTGCTCTCAAGATTCTAAGTCCAGTGATTTTCTCTGCATTCTCGAGGTGCTACTCGTGTAGAAAACCCTAATTACAAGCTCGCTCCGTGGAGGTCAGTGCGCTCCGGTTCCGTGGAAGGTAGCATCCTCGGCCCCCCAGAGTGAGCATATCCGAGCAGACCAATCGTTTTGGGCCTCCGCCATTAGAATAGGACAGAGAGCAGCAAATTTGTGATGTTAAACAGGAATATAATCCACAGAGGGTGGACACATGCAAGCACCAAAGTCAAATCCGGGGTCTAGACATTTACCATGGAAAGTTCTTACGTTCTCACTGCCCACAAGCCCAGGTTGCACGGCCACCTCTCGAGAGTGCGGAGGGTGCGGGAAAGGCTGCGTGCCAAATCGTGACTTGGTGGTCCTCGGCCGAGAGTTTAATAAATAAGATCGCATACCGTTCTTTGATATCCCATCAATCCCATCCCCCTCATTTTACTTAAAGCTCTTCATCCTATCCCTGCATAGCTGAAAAACACTGTACAGAAGTTTTATTCAAAGTCTCAAGCACGATGAAGTACAATTTCGATGCACCTGGCACGACCGTGCTCCCACCATCAAAGCTGGCGCACGTCGTGCTTAGGACGAGCAACTTCAACTCTATGAAAGAGTTCTACAAGACTTTTCTGGGTGCCCAGGTCGCCTTTGAAAACGAGGTCTTTTCTTTCATAACATATGACGACGAACATCACCGAATTGGGATCGTCAACATCCCAATCGTCGGCCCCAAGAACCCCTTGACAGCGGGTCTCGAGCATATTGCTTTCACTTACAAAACGCTCGATGAGCTCGCGATGGCTTATCTCCAGAGGAAAGAGAACGGCCTCAAACCGTTCTGGACTACAAACCATGGACCGACAACCAGCGTCTACTACAAAGATCCCGATGGAAACATTTTGGAGACTCAGGTGGACAACTTCGACACAAATGAGGAAACGGACGCTTTTATTCAATCGAGCGCTTATCAGACGAACCCTATAGGTGTCGACTTTGAGATGGAAGACTTGGTAAAGAGATTGAAATCTGGGGAGGATCATGCCTCAATCAAGAAACGCATTGAAATTGGACCACGATCGATCGATACTGTGCCCGTTTGAGAGCAATTTGTAACGATGAAGAAGAATACATCAAATTACACGGAATATAAAATTTGCACTAAGTCCATTAGAAATGAATCTCAATTCAATGTGAAGTAGTCAGCGCAGGTAGAAGTCCCTGACTAAGAGTATATAACTAGATTTTGGCCCATGACGAATAAACCAGTGGGAGAACGCATCGCAGAGACTGGAAGCAAATAGTCGCTATACTTAGAGCCGGGCTGGGGATCTCCATGGAGGGATGGAACTTATGCCTGAGGTATTATGGCACAACATTTCCAGTGATATGGCGGTAAGGCATGGGCTCGCCTGGGTAGTCATGCAGGCCAATCCAAGGCAGGATAGACTCGGTTTCGGGCATATTTACTAATAGTTAATCGTGGGGTCCCCACCGTCTCCATGCAATTCAGGTGAGGGCCCACAAGCGTATCTCCCGCTGAGGTTTACCAAAGAACCAGAGAAATGCCAGGGCCTAGGTGTTTTCTCCTCCTTGCAGAGAATGTGTCTCGTGAACTCGGATATTATGTCAGGTGCAACTCCCCCATCGCCCTGCGGTATCCGGCCGAGAACCACAGTCACGTTTTTCCTGCCAGGGGGTGACCTATTATCACAGGTAAAGCATCCTTCCAATGCTCATTGACAGTTATCGATCTAAGTAGAGGGCGGAGACCTTTTCGGGCACTCCTTCTTGCTCCTCAGCCACTCACATCTGGTCAATTTTCAGGATTCTCCGGACATGAGTTACCTTAATCCATTAGGCGGGCGCTGCAGGAATCCGAACAATATTCATTACAGGAGGGGGAGCGAAGTTCAAACGTACATATAAGAACGCAAGACTCGCGTGGTAGGAGTCAGCCTTTGGCATATTTTATACCCTACTCCTTGGGGAAAACTTGGTTTTTTATTATTATTTCAATGGAGTTCAAGTTCAAAGTATTAATTGTGGGAGCCGGAGTTGCCGGCCTCGCTCTGGCTCAAATCTTGCGCAAGCACAATATAGGCTTTGAGATCTACGAAAGGGATGATCGCAGCGGCGGACAACGTTGGTCTATCGCGTTAGACAAGTAAGTTTACACCCACATAATTGGAGCTTGGGCACATCTTTTCTAACCAAATCTACTCTATCAAAGATGTCTTGAAAGATTGAATAGCCTTCTCCCGGAGGATCTAGACAGCCTGTACAATGCAAGTGCGAATTACACCATTGGAACGCCGGATGGGTTCGAATTCATAGATGGCAAAACCCATGAGACCCTTGGCATCGTCGGCAACGTGAAGCCGTCGCAGCTTGGGCACAACATATCCGCCAGCCGTGACCTTTTCCGCAAAATACTCATGAAGCACATTGACATCACATACGGCAAGCGTTTTATGAAGTACGAAGAGAACAAGAATACTGTGGAAATTCTATTTCAAGATGGGACAAGGGCAACGGGTGACCTCTTGGTAGGGGCTGACGGGGCGAACTCCGCTGTGCGAGGTCAACTCATTGAAGGTTTCAAGGCGACGCCCAGTAGCCTCGTGACTCTGCACGGGAATACGGTTCTGGATAAAAAGCTATATGAACCGCTGATTGAAAAAGGAAATACCGGGGTTATAGTGGGCCAGGACGGCCCAAGTTCACCCTGCTATTGCTGGAGTACCTTGACAACCACACGGCATTATTCAACTGGGTTTGCTCCTACAAAAGCGAAGATGCAGAGAGCGAAAATCGATGGGCTGATATGGCGAGCAAGGAAGCCTTGTTTGAGAAAGCTTTGGGAATAGTCAGGCATCTCCCACATCGTATTGTGAAGGCAGTACGAAATACCACTCCGGCGGGTATCCATAAGCCACCAATCAAGTTGTTGGAGACCGTGCTTCCAAACCAGGCACTCCCCAGGGGACGAGTAACTCTTCGTTGGTGATGCCGCTCATTCTATGGTAAGATCCCACCGTGGAAATTCATAAGATTTAGTGATCGTCGTATTGCTTGAGACGACATAGGTACCATTCCGCGGCATGGGCGCCAATACGGCTATCTTGGATGTATGCGACTTAGCAGAAGGTATCATTCGTGGGATTCAGGGTAGAGAAGACTTGAGCTGGGTTCTGAGAGCATACGAAGGCATGATGATTCCGCGCGGTAGACTCAAAGTCCTCGAATCAAGAGCCACGGGTGATTCGGATGACGCATTGGAGGTTGCAGGAGGTCGTTTGTAGCGCAATTAAGATACATTCACAAGCTCAGACCATTGGAATAGCTTGATATTGGCGCCCAAAATAGGATATTTCAGGATCCTACGACTGCTTGCTGCGTGAACAAAGATTCAAGTTACTTTTGTCCTAGCCGGAAGAATCGGTAGTTACCTAGAACGAAATGCACCATTCAATAGATGGATGAGTGTCAGATCCTACGTGAGGATTGAGGTGTATGTACCAGACTTGACGCCATTTATACCTCGTATTCATTTCTCTGCTGAGATGTTGTCAGTATCAGGGGCAGACTCCTCTAGGCGATTAGAGTAATCGAGAACCCCTCCTCGATGTTTCGACTTCTCGGGCTCCTTGAAAATTGCATCGACAGTCATATGAATAGACTTCGAAGTAATATTCAGGATGAGCCTGATTCTCGTGCAGAATGGTCTAAGATTATCTTTCGGATGCCAGGTATGGCCAAAGCAGAAGAGAGTGGTTGTTTCCAGCCGGTGGATGGTCTAGTGCTTTGATTATGGCGAATCTTGGCTGACTCGGTCTGCATTGCCAGCCACCAATCATATGTCCGAGCCTTGCAGCAATACTTGATTGATCTGCACAATATGCTACACGCTAATGACATATGCCTTGGAAGTGCAAAACATCATGTTCCTGGGCGGCAAGTATTCGCTCAATCATGTGCGCGAATTGCCAGCACAGTCGCAAATGCGAAGAAATGTGCGGATCAAAATGATACTTATAGAGTCCTCGGCACCCAGCGGGTGACAGAATTCGTGGAACACTCTCCCCCAATTATATAAGTTCTCCTCACCAAAATTGGGGGAGAGTGTTCCACGAATTCTGTCACCCGCTGGGTGCTCGGTCGACAAGCTGGATTAGGCCATGCCGTCAATATGGTACCTGAAGTGGTATATAAACTCCTGTTGACCATGAAAGAGTGGCTTTGGCGCTTTCTCCCTTGTCAATTCTCGGAAATTTATCTTCGGCAAATATGAGGGCTGAATTCTTTTCGCTTCTAGTCCCCAGCGTCGTCTCGGGCCTTCCGTGGCTGGCATTTTCTCGACAATCATCCTCGCTTGAAGCGGAGACTGACCGTCTACTGTTCTCGACCCCCATATCCGAATTCCTGAGAGCTCGAGAATCCGAAACTCCACCTGGGCTAGACTGGTCCTCGAATGGTTGCTCTTTCTCGCTGGAAGAACCTCTCGGCTTCGACTTTGAGCCGTCTTGCCAGCGCCATGATTTCGGTTACCGCAATTACAAGGCACAGGGAAGATTCACCGATGGGGGGAAGGCAAACATAGATGATAATTTCAAAAGAGATATGGACAACCAATGTGCCACAGAAGGGGTTCTTGAGGAGCTGTGTGGTGGAGTTGCCGATTTATATTATCAAGCGGTAGTAAAATTTGGCAACCGAATGAAAAGGGAATACCACTTACAGGAAGAGCGGAACCCAATTTGAAGAATGATTGCACCAAAGCATTTTGGCTTCTCGGCAACGGGGCCTCGCGGCCTCTTCGTACAGGCTCCAGGCTAGAAGCCATTCCCAACAAAGTTCTATCGCTAAATTAGCCACTTGAGGTCATTGAGTTTGAACATCTGCACAACTCGGTAATACTTGACCGGTTCTGGGCCAGGGCCGCGGGCTCGGGGCACCCTCCGGGTCCTCCTTGAATGGTCTCGAGAGTGTGAATAGAAGTCTATATTTGGATGGATTGGCATGGAGAGCCGAGACATACCGAGAGACAAAGTCGCACGACATAAACGGTATAAAATGCACAAAGCCAAAGCATGGCAAACCTAGGGAACCACTCATACTGCGTACAGAGATATGTCATCAGTGTGATATTTACAAGGTTAACCTTCGCCTCTGTGCAGATCATTGAAGCCTAAATGACGGAGGAGATGCCGCCTCCTTTACGAGTAGCTCCATGTATACGTAGGTAATTGCGTCGGAGCCCAGCCTATCCGCAGGCATGGATTAACTTCTTTCCGAGCACGTGATGACATCGGGCTTGGGCGTCAGGTGAATCCGATATTATCCATGATGCTTTGGCCAGATACGGAGTACGAAGTACGACTCAAGAGGACCAAACCGCTCGGACACTGGCAGTCCTGTTGCTCCTCTTCATCATCTGCTTATCACTCCTCGTATATTCCGTATCCAGACCTGCCTAGGTAAGTAACAGACCTGTGCTCGTACTGGGGACCCCAAACGAGTGCTCTACAACTCCGTTACGTTGGTCTCCATTGGCCATTGAACCCTGCTTGCTCATGCTCCGGGCAGTACGTAAGCAACCAGCATTCCCTGCAACTACTGGTTGTAGCTCCTCGCAGGATTTCTACCAGATTATATAATCGCTTAAGTGCAAGACCAAAAACCTCCAAGCCTAGCGATCCCAATCAAGCTGAACGCTAAGGGCACTTATGCAAGGCAAGGCGTCACCTTTTCCAGGGGTGTCACAATTGACTAGCCTTTGCTAGCCTTTGCCGTCAGCAGTAAGATTGAACTCTGAAGAAGTCACTATGTTCATTGGTTTCAACTGGAGGATCAATGCTGTTCTCCTTTGTCCAAGTTCCAATCCATCCCTCAAAAGGCGAGGAGGCTAACTTGCTGAAGCACGGCGACCACGGCGATCCTGGCGATCAATCCGTCTCGAAGTTCTTTTCGGCTATTGCAGGGTTCATATTGCATCGTGGCGGAGTTTGCGTGTGCAACGGCTGTACTCGTATCTTCACCCCGCCCGGGTTTTCATCTTGGCTGGCAGTTTTGGGTTTGTGTTTGGTCCTGTCGGACATCATGAACCGTTCCGCGGACTGCACAGAGTTGTGACTTGGCAGTGCACTGACTACCGCCAGCTCCTCCGATCTTGGCCTTGCTGACACAGTATTTAGATTAGCCACTCTTCCCAGAGCCTTTTGTTTACTCTATTCAAACTTCTGCATGTAGCAGAATCGCCCCCCAGTGTCCTCGACATTTCAACTGACGGCGTGCATGCTCATATCTGAGGCTCACTTGGACCTGCCTTTCGCTTAACCTAGTTGTGGCCCAAGATGTCCTCAGAGAAGGAAAACGGTCCTCCCACCATTCCACCTGAGAATGAAATCCATCGTCAGGCCACCCATACCACCAGCAGCAGTTCTGAAGGCCCAGCTTTCGAGCCCATTCGTACCAGGAAAACAAGAGACACTGTTGATTACCAGTTTGAGGACGAAGACAACGCGACCCGTGATGAACTTGCTCGAATTGCCTCGATCCTCTCAGGTGGACAGGCCAGCCGGACTCATTCTGCCCCAGGTCTCCAGAGGCAGGACACCGTCACGGATATGGGAATTGAATCCCCAGAGTTTGATCCCAATGACCCCTCCTTCAATTTTTTTCTCTGGATGAGAAAATTCATTCAACTACTGGAGCGCAGCGGTGTCAAGCTAAGGAGGAGCGGATTTACCTTCAAGAATCTGACAGTGTCTGGGAAGGGATCGGCTCTGCAACTCCAGCAGAATGTCGGCTCCATCTTCATGCAACCGTTTCGCCTTCGCGAAACCTTCAGCCGCCCCCAGGAAAAGCAAATTCTGCGGAACTTCAACGGACATATAGACAGCGGCGAATTGTTGATTGTGCTTGGCCGGCCTGGAAGTGGTTGCTCTACTTTCCTCAAGAGCATCTGTGGTGAACTCCAAGGCTTAAGTCTTTCTGGGGAGTCGAGTATCACATATAGTGGCATTGCTCAAGAAATTTTCTTGAAGGAGTTCAAGGGCGAGGCGATCTACAATGAGGAAAACGACAAGCATTTCCCACACTTGACCGTTGGTGAAACTCTGAACTTTGCCGCTGCATGCCGAACGCCAGCCAACAGAGTGCTTGACATTCCCCGAGATGATTGGGCAAAGTACATGGCCTCAGTGATGATGAATATTTTTGGACTCTGTAAGTCACCTGACTTTGCGGAACCCGTGCCCATTACTATCCAAATGCTGATGCTTCTAGCCCATACTCGTAATACCAAGGTCGGGGACGACTTTGTTAGAGGTGTTAGTGGAGGTGAAAGAAAGCGTGTCAGTATTGCCGAAATGGCTTTAGCTGGTAGGTTGTCTTGAAGGCACGGTTTTTGACCTACGCTCATCCATATGAAGGTGCACCGATTGCCGCTTGGGACAACGCAACAAGGGGTCTTGACTCACAGACCGCTCTTGAATTTGTCCGATCTCTCCGAATCGCTGCGGACATTGGAGGTCTGACTTCACTCATCGCCATATACCAGGCTTCCCAAGCGATTTATGATCTGTGTGATAAAGCCCTTGTGCTATATGAAGGGAAACAAATATACTTCGGTCCAGCCGACGAAGCTCGTGAATATTTTGAGCTGATGGGATGGCATTGTCCAGCCAGACAAACGACTGGGGACTTTTTAACGTTGGTTCACTTTCAAGCTTGGGGTGGTCATTGCTAATTTATGTTTCCTCTAGCTCGGTTACGAACCCCGGTGAAAGACGACCGCGGGAAGGATTTGAAGCTAAAGTACCTCGAACAGCTGAAGAGTTCGAGAAGTACTGGCTGGAGAGTCCCCAATACAAGTCTGCTTCTGAAGAGTCGACAAAAGCAGAGGATGTTGATGCTGACGGCACCGAGGCTCTCGAGGGCTTCAGAGAATCTCACAAAGCAATGCAGGCCGAGCACACTCGTCCGAAATCGCCATATGTTATCAGTGTTCCTATGCAGATCCGTCTGTGCACGACCCGCGCCTACCAGAGACTATGGAATGATAAGGCCTCAACAATTGCCGTCGTCTTTTCTCAGATCGCTCAAGCCTTGATCATTGGCAGCGTCTTCTACGGAACTCCTCTCTCGACCGGCTCTTTCTTCGCCAAGGGCTCTGTCTTGTTCTTTGCAGTGCTATTGTCGGCCCTCCAATCCATTGTAGAGGTAAACACACTTTATGCTCAACGGCCGATAGTTGCTCGTCACCGCGGATATGCCTTTGTTCACCCCTTTACCGAAGCGGTCGCCGGTGTGATAGCTGATCTACCCATCAAGTTCTGTACGACAACGGTGTTCAATGTCATCCTCTATTTCCTCGCTGGCCTGCGTACAGAACCTTCCCAGTTCTTCATATTTTTTCTCTTCAATTGGATGGCTATGATGACCATGAGTGCTATCTTCCGGTCTACGGCAGCCGTCACGAAAACTATCTCTGCAGCGCTAGCTATTGCCGGTATTATGGTCCTCTGGATTGTCATATATACGGGATTCACCATGCAGCGGTCATACATGCACCCATGGTTCAAATGGTCGTCCTGGATCAATCCGGTTGCATATGCATTTGAGGCACTGCTAGTTAATGAAGTTCATGGACGTGAATTTCCTTGCGCTCCCACAAGCCTAGTGCCGCCATATGGTCAGGGTACAAACTTTCAATGTGCTGTTGCCGGAGCAGTTGCGGGTGAAATCAATGTTTCGGGAGATGCTTGGGTTCAGGCGTCCTATGGTTACTCCTACAGCCATATCTGGCGAAATCTCGGTTTCATGTTCGCCTTCATGATCTTCTTTTATGCCGTATATTTCATCGCTAGCGAACTAAATTCGAGTTCGACATCAGCCGCTGAGTTTTTGGTATTCCGAAGAGGTCATGTCCCGGCACATCTTCTCTCCAGCACTCGCAATGACGAAGAGACAAACAGGGCTCTGGCAGAGAAAGGAAATCCAACAGCTAATCCAGCAGATGGGCAGCAACCTGAAGAGGTTAAAGCACTCCCAGCGCAGAAGGATATATTCACTTGGCGCAATGTGACCCTCGATATCAAAATTAAAGGTGAGCCTCGCAGGTTACTAGATGGGATTTCGGGCTGGGTAAAGCCTGGCACTTTGACGGCCCTTATGGGGACATCGGGTGCAGGTAAAACCACGTTGCTAGACGCACTAGCACAAAGAATCAGTATTGGGGTGTTGACAGGCGACATGGTGAGTACCGGTGTTGATTCCTCCTCAATTTCAATCCCAATACCCTTTGAGCAAGTATTAATGGATTCTTAAGCTTGTGAACGGAAAACCTCTCGATGCTTCTTTCCAACGGAAAACAGGCTATGTACAGCAGCAGGATCTACACTTAGAGACCACCACTGTTCGCGAAGCTCTTCGTTTCTCGGCCTATCTCCGTCAGCCCAAGTCCGTTTCGATACAAGAGAAAAATGACTTTGTCGAGGAAGTTATCAAAATGCTCAATATGGAAGCTTTCAGTGAAGCTATTGTCGGCAATCCTGGAGAAGGGCTTAATGTCGAGCAACGTAAATTGCTCACTATTGGAGTAGAACTCGCTGCGAAGCCTGCCCTTCTTATTTTCCTAGACGAGCCGACGTCTGGTTTAGACTCACAAAGCTCTTGGTCTATTGTTGCCTTCTTACGAAGGCTTGCGGACGCCGGGCAAGCCGTACTTTGCACTATTCATCAGCCGTCTGCAATTCTTTTTCAGGAATTTGATAGGCTCCTTTTTCTGATGAAGGGCGGAAAGACCATCTATTTCGGTGATATTGGGGAAAATTCCAGGACTCTTCTCGATTACTTCGAACGGAATGGTGCCCCAAGGTGTGATGACGATGCCAATCCTGCAGAGTACATGCTTGATATCTGTGGCAAAAAGTCTGACCGTGATTGGAGCGAGGTTTGGAAAACGACTCCAGAGGCCCAGGGAGTGCAAGACGAACTTGATCGGCTGCACGCAGCGAGAGTCAACGAGCAATCTAAAGATTCTGGTCCCATCTCAGAATTCGCAATGCCCCTCTCCTCGCAGTTGTACTACGTCACACAGAGAGTCTTCCAGCAGTACTGGCGGACACCGTCTTACATTTCTGGGAAGTAAGTCACAGACTCAAAAGCTTAATTGATGGGCCGATTCATGTCTGACATTTGCTTTTTAGGTTCCTTCTTGGAATTATGTCTGCCCTTTTCATAGGGTTCTCATTCTACAAGCAGAATACCACTACAGCCGGGCTTCAAAACACTATTTTCGCCATCTTCATGCTTGTCACGTGGGTACATTCCCCCTTGAGTCGTTTATAACCTCTGACTGAAGTTGTAGTATTTTCTCAACCCTTGTTCAGCAAATCATGCCACGCTTTGTGATCCAGCGCTCGCTATATGAAGTTCGTGAACGACCTTCGAAGGCATACTCCTGGGTGGCGTTCTTGCTAGCCAACGTCACTGTGGAATTACCTTACCAGATTGTGCTGGCTATTCTCATGTGGATATCATGGTATTTCGCCGTTTTCGGGAAAAATCAGGATTCAGAGACTCGAGGACTTATGTTGCTCCTCGTAGTGCAGTTCATGCTTTTCGTCAGCACGTTTGCGCATATGATCATTGCGGCAATGCCTGACGCAGAAACTGCTGGCAACATTGCTACTCTTCTATTCAGTATGATGTTGACCTTCAACGGCGTCTTGCAGAGCCCTACAGCATTACCAGGCTTCTGGATATTTATGTGTAAGTTGCTGAGTCTTGAGAATTTTGAAGCAAGCTGCTAAGATGAACTACATAAAGATCGCGTATCCCCAATGACGTACCTGGTCTCCGCCTGGGCCGGCACTGGTTTGCGTGGGCGCCTAGTTGAGTGCTCTCAGATCGAACTGGCGATTTTTGATCCACCTTCTGGGCAGACTTGCCGGGACTACCTAAAGGCTTACCTAAACGCCGGGGCCCCGGGTCAGCTTTACAACCCCACGGCGACATCACAATGCCAGTACTGTCCACTCACCTCGGCTGAACAGTTTCTGGCTGGCAGCAATGTGTATCCGAGTGAACGGTGGAGAAACTTTGGAATTGGATTTGCCTACATCGGTTTCAACGTGAGTGGGTTCTCTAAAATGCCGAACAGTCACTAATGTCGCAACAAACAGATTTTTGCATGCGTCGGACTTTATTACCTTTTCCGCGTCAGGCGCGTCAGTCTCAGTGGTCTGGCTAAAGGGCCAGCACGGCTTGCAGACCTTGTCATTAATCAGGGGTTGAGACGCCTGTTTGCGCGGCACTCGGAGCCTACTCCTGCTGGAAGGGAAGCCGAGAGCCATAAGGCCTTTTGATGTTGCAGTTGCCTGGCAACGAAAAGCGGATATCACGGTCCATTCCCGTGACAGCACATCCAGCTGCCTGCTGCGGTAATGGGGATATCATGTAGTTAAAGAAGATGTATTTACAAGGCTTCCAACCATATGTCGAGGTGCTTGGTACCAGGCACTACCAAATTTGACTTCTAATCTAGGACTCGTCCTACACTTACTGCAATATATCTGAATTATGTGCCTACTTAATCAGCCCGAGGGGAAGGTAGTTCTGGGTTTAGGGACCGTTGGACCGTCTTCAACGAGTGATCCATCGGCAGATACAATGTCACAAGGATGAAATGCTGTGAGCGTTGTGTAATTGGGCGCTCAAGGAGGATGACCTTTCTAGGACGGCCTTCCGCTTTATTATACGGAAATCTTTGGGGATTTATTCTAGCATCGTGGTCTTAACCGAGGTTTACTCAAACCCAATCCGCCAGTCGTAGCAGCTCTAACAAAAACCAGTCGCCTAGGACAAAGTACTTGGCTCGAGTTGGAGAGCTGCACTTACGGAGAAATCCCACTATCATTTTCTTCCTGGTGGCAGCCTGTCGAGCCGCTCACAATTCATGAATGGCCTGACTTATGTAAGGCGCCAAATTTAGTGCGGAAGAGAACTCCCATCCAGCAGGTTAAGTTGCAAATCAATGCAATGCATTTAGCGAGATCCATTTCTCTCAGTCCCCACGTGGCGCCATACCCCAGAGCGGATCGTTGAGGCCCAGGTCCGGTGATAGAAGTGGAAACATGGGGTAAAATCGGAGTAGCATACTGGTTTCATTTGAAAGTTCATTCACGACGCGCCGTTTTCGAGGGAGACTTGCACTGGAAGGCTGCATGCATGGTACTACGAGCTAGGTGCTTTGAGTGCAATCGCTTGAAGAATCAAGATCCCTTCATCCCCATCAGGCGCCCTTCGCCCTGATAAGCGGAAGAAGGGACTCCTCCCAAAGACTGAGGGTATTAGGCTTGCCTCAGCGTAACTTGTACTCGAAAAACGAAACACGAAATCGGCATCTGCCATCAACATGGTTTCAAACTCTCAGTCGCGAACGGGAAAACCCCTTGGGAGCGCCTGGAAACCCCCCTGCGCTTGGAGAATATTGAGTGCGTCCATTCAGTCTACAACTGAACGAGCGACAGGACACACAGTAGCGAGGATGCCATCGCTTTTGAGTTCATGCTACTTGTCAGGGCGTTTCCATTCTTCTTATTGTAGCTGGTCGCATCCGTCAACGTTCCGGCAGTTGTACTGGAGATGTGCCGATATATTGAATCAAACAGGTTAGCCCAAGAGGGTAAACTCCGTACAGCCTGGGCCGACCCCATGGGTACTCCGCAGTTTTGTTTTGGGGAAGGCTAAGTAGGCTTGCAAAGAACAACATATGCCAGCCAAGAGCTTCGCGAGAGAGCTGACGCGGGGACGCTTCAAATCTAAAAAAGATATATGAGGCCCTTCCCTACCGGGCACATGGGTCAACCTATCCAGCAAGGTCTCCATCTCTCATCAAATTGTCGGGCTCCGCGTTGCATCATATCATACAAATTGATCATTTGAGGTCAACGAAAAGCCAACATGGGCCTCGGTGTCCTCGAAGGTAGGAACTCTCTCATTCGCATCTAACTCTGGCTCTCAGGATACTCATGCCCGCGTAGATTCCAAGCTCGACCATGTCCCTGGAACGGTCCTGCTCAATGACGAAGCTGCACACTCTGAAGCAATCACGCAAGGACTTAAGCACGGTAAAGGACGTGATGCGCATATCGTCCTGTCGCCTCAGCCCAGTGAGGACCCCAATGACCCGCTGAACTGGCCTCTCTGGAAGAAGGAAGTCGCCATCGCCATTCTTTGCTTCGGGGCAATGCTGAACGCCGGTACCAATGTATGTATCGTATCGCCAGAGTTGTCCCCAGAGAGACGAATTTCTCACAAGGACAGGGCCCTTTTCTCAACGCGTCCTATTTCTCCATGTCACTACAGATCAATACAGATATCAACACAGTAGTCATGGCATCAGGCTACAACCTCCTAGCTGCTGGGTGTATTGGCCCATTCGGTAGGCTTTCACCATCGCATATGTTAATTGGGGCAAGTTTTTAATGACGATAACAGTTTCCGCCTTTAGTCGAAAATACGGGAAGCGCCCAGTCTTTCTTGTCTCTACACTGTTCGACATCATCGGAACGGCAGTCGGCCAGGCCAAGATCGATTACAAATATCTCCTAGCGGCGCGGATCATTCAAGGGTTCTCAACATCGGCTTTCGAGTCTCTCATTGTGGCATCGGTCGGCGACATGTACTTTGTCCATGAACGAGGTCTCCGTATCGCGGTTATCAACTTCATCCTGAATTCGGCATCCAGTCTGGCCTCTATCATTTGTGGACAGGTTTTCCAGAGCCTCGGCTGGCTGTGGCTGTTCCACATGTTCCAAATCTTCCTGGTCGCCCAGTTCATCCTCATGTTCTTGTTCTGTCCCGAATCAACGTACATTCGCGATTCTCGCTATGATACCGATGTCGTTGTGAATGAGAAATTGGAAGAACTTGTCGTCATCGAACAAGAGCACAAAGCGCAAGAGGGGGAACCAGGACAAGGAACCTCTGAACACGTCGATGTTCCAAGGAAGAAGACATTTGTCCAAGAACTGGCAGTCTGGACGGGCGTGTATTCTCACGACAACATTCTCAAATTTCTCTTGGGCCCTTTCCTCTCGTTGCTCAACCCTGCGGCTTGTTACGCTATCATCGCTTCGGGTCTTCTGACCAGCTGGTAGGTGTTCGCAACTTTTTGTTTAGTTTGATCAACGAGACTGACAAATATATAGGTACGTCGGTTCGGCCATCATCTTAGCTGGTATCTTTTCTGGACCTCCTTGGAACTTCGATGCAGCACACATCGGCTATGTTGGTGCAGGCCCGTTCGTTGGAGGGCTTGTTGGCTCTCTAGTGTGTGGATTCTTCGGTGACTCTGTCATTAAGCTTATGACGAAGCGAAACAAGGGTGTTTAGTATGTGGATCGCCCATTATTCAATCGCAATACATGCTAACTATGAAATAGCGAACCCGAGTTTCGACTAGTTTTCATGATTCCAGCCTGCTTCGCATGTGGTATTGGGATGTTCCTATTTGGCTACACCCTCGAAACCGGGGCTGCAGCTGAGCTGTGCGCTTTCCTGCAGGGCGTCATGATGGTTGGCGTTCTTATCGGAGTTTTCGCGACCCTATCATACGGCCTCGACTCCTTCAGAAGCCAGAGCAGCGAGATTTTCGTCATGAACATGCTCTTCAAGGTGAGTGAAGAATGCCGCCAGATACTGCGGCTAAATAATTGTCACTGACACATTTGACAGAACTTCATGTTTTACGGCCTTTCCAACTTCGCAAATCCATGGGTGGCAAGCAAGGGTCCCGAGCAGATCATGTTTGTCTTTGGTGGAACGTCGATCTTCCTGTCGCTACTCGCCATCCCAGTCTACGTGTTCGGCAAGCGTCTACGAAGCTGGTGGACAAGACACGACCTTTTCGTGCTGTTGAAGATGCAGACTACTGGGTCTGACGGCGCAATGGGTTAAATGACTACTGCAGCATTCACTACGTGAGAGCCTAGTGGGTTATTGGTGGTCCAAGAGTAATAGTTGCGGAGGTGTTTCAGACTGCTTTGGAGATATCATTCGATCCCATCGATTTGGAAAACATGATAGCGACAACTCTGATAATGGGAGCAGTTGATATCCTTGGCTGTAGCCGACCAGAATCTAGTCAGATATCGTTGAATCTAACTCGGAGATTGTGTTAGTATGTACAGCACAGATTTCTAAGACCTTCCAGCAGAGCAGAAATCAATTGTGCAAGGACCAGAGTTTCTAACGCTATCCGCTCCTCTCATCTAGAGCAACCCTGTTCAACGACGACCTTCACTGGTTCATCATGACAACCCACGTTTCTACCTCAGCTTTGAAGTTGGGGTTGTACAACCAACTCAGGTCGAAGTCCTGCTTGGCAACCTCAGCACCACCCTGAGCTGGCATTCTCCTCAAGTCAATCTGCTTGTTCAGAGCTAGCACCTTGTCAATTCGATCCTGTCGGTATGACAGCCATGACTTCAGAGCATCCTCAAGTTTCACTTTCTCCTTTTCGGCCTCGCCAAGGAGGAGAGCGAACATGTATACATCCTCGAATGCCTGATTGATGCCCTGTCCAGCGCTCGGCGGAAGTGCATGTGCGGCATCCCCTAGGATGATAACTCTCCTCTTCTCAGATGCCCACGCCTTGAGCGGTGGGATGACGTAGAATGGCCAGACGTTGATTTTGTCGTGAGGAATCGACTTCGTCGCAGTGACGGCAACCTCGCCGAAAACGTCGGCATCGGTTTGGAGAAACTTGACCAAGGATTCCTTGTCCGCTAGGAATTTCTCCCACCCTTCACGGCCCAGATCTTCGATCTGTCTCTGCCTCCCGAAGAACATCTCTGAAGCGTCCGCCTTTTGCGGTGCAATGACAAACGCACCTTTATCCTCTGAGACAATGGTCAATGGCTGCGTGATGCTCCCGCCCTGGTAAACGACTTGATTCGCGGGTACTGCTGCAGTAATGCCTGCCATCCCAACAAACTTTGGCTCGATGTCGGGATAGATGTACTTTCGTACAGATGAGTGGATTCCATCCGCGCCAATGAGGAGCGACGCTTCGGACTTCTGGCCATCAGTAGATTCCCAGATGATGTGGTCATCCGTTTCTTCGACCACTCGGAGATATTTGCGGCCGAACACGACCGGGATCTTCTTCGCGTGGACCTCAGAAAGGATAACATCGATAAGTTCGTGTCGATAAATGCGGTTTGCCTGGAAGCCGTACTTTTCTTTGCTGCCGAACTCGTAGGTCTCAATCAACTCGCCGCTGACTTTCAAAAACTCCAACAGGTCGAAGTTGTAGCCTCTAGATTGCACTTTCTCGTACAAGCCGAGAGCATCGAGGACCTTCAAGGCATTTGGTGATAGCATGACGGCGCCACCGATGTTGAGGGGCGAAGATCGCGATTCATACACGGTAGCGTTGATTCCTTGCTGATGCAAGGCCAGGGCGAGAGCGAGGCCAGACAGGCCAGCACCAATGATTGCAACTTCTTTTGCCATGATGGAGTCGTGATCGTAAGTCTTCGTGCTTTCAATTTCGGGGCTTGTAAACGTTTCGTCTCGCAGACAGTCTCGTATACCTGTTACTTGTGGGACGTGATGAAGTAGTATCGAAGTGTTGAGCACTCCGGGCTTTATATGTGCATTGCTCAGGCGCGCCGCCGCCTCCCTGTCGGTTATAGCTAGTCATTTGTCCTAATTAGCATGTCACAAGACTTAATTACCTGGTTGTCCGAGTTGTGGCAAGGTGTTCCAGGAGTTGAGTGGACATTCAGGCGTCCCTTTGAGTGACGATGTTTTCCGTAATACGTGGGGATAGTACTTCTTACATCTATTGTTTTAGCGCCCCTTTGCTATCCCTAAAACAAGAGGTCCCCAACCATCTCTATTTGGGCCTCACAGGGTTTGCCTGAGGATGGTCGAAGCTGAGTAACACTCTGATGTCATCGTGCTGGTGTCGTATATAGTAGAAGTACTCACCCACTTCCGCAAACTGGTGTGAGCTGCTCAGACATACCTTGCGGGACCGAGTATGATTTTGTATGCTTTCAGTCCTAATTATGATATCCTCACACCAAGATGGTATCTAAAGCTAAGGTACTCTTTGGCCGTGGATTGGATCTCGAACATCCTGGGATGCCGTGCATGCCTCAGCGAGTTGATCAAGCTTACCATGCCCGTTGAGAACGCAGACAGCTTTCTTCACCGATTGAAACTCCTTCAAGTTTTGAATGGATTGTTGAATATGTGCAAAGGAAAATGATTTAACAAACTGATGACGGTTCAACCGGAGCCTCTCAAATGCCCATTCCCGTCTCGACTCGAATTCGCTCGGGGACGAAATTTCGGACAAGCTTCGGTCGTGTCAGCACTGCGATCCAATTGTGCATAGTCCGCTCGATGCCGCTCCTGCTTACATCGTTGCTGTGCAATGCATGGCCTGATTGATTTGCTTCCTTAGTAAGTTGTCGTGTGTGACGAACCAATTATGGGAATATGTACGAGTATCTCTATGCACATTACCTCCTTACGCGCCCCAGCCAGGTCGACCAAATTAGGAAGTTGCGTACTTCAGCAGCCGGCGAAATGTTTGTAGGCATCTGAGAAGCTCTGGGGGATATAACTACCGTCCTGAATCCTCCTTTGAGAGTGGAAGAGTTCAACATGATCATCACACCTCAGCTTCTGTGACAATTTGCGACTTTACTACTGTGAAACCCTCCCATCACTGCAGCGGTACAACACAATTCTTTCCAGACTTACCTAGGCAGTGGCTGCTCGTCATAAATATGGCTACGGGACAGAATCGTCGTATCCTCATTGTTGGGGCAGGGTCTATGGGCCTCATAATGGGTTATATCCTCCAACTGTCAGGGGCTGAGATAACATTTCTTGTCCGCCCGCACAAGGTGGAGGCATTGAGCCGACCGCAAAAGCTCTACTCTTATAACGATCATCAGCTCAAAACTTTCACGGGCTATAAACTCATCACCAATCCGTCGGAAATGATGGGTGCAGGATATGACCACATCGTTATCACACTCGATGGTGCAGCCCTGCGAAACGAAGTTGGCCAAGCTCTGACCAAAACAATCGGGGAGGCAGTACGAGGAACAGCGACCATGGTTATTCTCGGTACCGTATTCATCGATATTCGAACGTGGTTTCTCAAGCAAGCTGGCCTGGAAAGTGAGCAAGTGGTGAGCGGTCAACTTGTCATTCACATCTATCCAACCAGTGCAGTGACATTGCCCGTGAATGCACCTACGGATGAGAAGCTACTCGCCCAAGCAGATCAGGCTTATACAGACTGCCTCGGTCCGGGTATGACACTTGGCGACGGCTCGCTAGCCGCCGCGAACGACTTTGCCCAGTTGTGGAATGCCAGCGGAGTCTCAACTTGCAACGTGATTTCGGAAGAGCAGTTCTCCCTGAACACGACATCTTTGTTTCCAATATTGGCAGTATTCGAGCTTTTGGGTTGGCCAAATTTCCAGAACCTCGACATCACAAACCCCTTATGGAGCCTTGCCGTTGCGTCAGTGAAGGAGATTCAGGGACTCAACATACATGGGGCGTTAGGCCAACAAGCGGCAGGGGGGACAACTGAGGCCGGAATCGCGCAGATCTTTGCCGAAATTGAGAAGGTGATGCTTCCCATGGACTGGGTAGCGTTCAACCGCTATCATCATGGTGCCAAAGTCAACGCCCAGGATCGCGAGCTTCTTCGTGTCTGCATCGCGATGGGAAACGCTGAGGGTAAGCCCATGGCTTCAACCAAAGACTTACTTCAACGTGTTGAGAAACACGCATCACAAGCGTGAGACGTGTGGTCTGAATGCTAATCCTGGGATATCTTGGGTTCCACCACCTCCCAACTTGACCTGGAGGCAAACAAGAGGGTAAGACATGATACATGGGGCTTGCAGCAGCTAGGAGTTTTCATGGGCACTTACGGGGCGTCTTGAAATTGACCAGCCAAAACAAAAATGACTAATTATTCCTTTTAAAGATCCCTAATTACTAGAACCTAGAGAGATATGACCTCCAACCTAAGTCTCACTATCTTAACCTGCACCTTATGTTTTCCGCCTGAAGAAGCTACGAGGTAGCTAGTACGCGCATCTATATGGACTCTGGTTCTAGAACTCAGATATGCATTAGGATCGATCAAGCATGCGACAAGCGAACCTGCATTGCAAGGTAGTCGTCGCTGAGCAGGGAGCCACGTGCAACCTGATCTAAGTATGGTTGCCAATCCCATCTTGAATACACATCTTTAGGAACGACATCCTCAATTGACCTGAATGCTTCTAGACGGTGCCCCGCTAACCAGAAAGATAAGTTTCACTAAACAGCAATACGGTATTCGCAGCCCTGTGAAACATACCACGAGACGAAAATAATTACGCACATTATGCGCTTTAGTCACCGACACGTACAGTAGCACTGAAATGACTCCGATAATCCTGTTTCTGGGGCCTAAACCGGGGCCACAATACGGAGTATCGGTTAAAGCTAGGGGCTGATCATGGAGTTTGTGAGGTCCACGGAGGCTCCGGTCCAGATCTAGATCGGTGACTACCTCTTGATTAGCGGTCCCTGGTGTAAAGCTTGTTGGATGAGGCTCCGATCTGGGTGATCTGATTGACCATTGCCTCACTAGCTGATACTAATCGCCACATACGGAGTACAAGGTCGCATATATGCCGGCTTTATATATCCGAGAGCGAGGTTTTCGGCCGAGCTGAGGTAATACGCAGAATTTAGAAATCTGGAGCTCGGCTAGCCTTGTACCTATGCTCTGGCTTCGTCAGTAGGGGCGACAAGGGGGCCTTTGTAAACTCTGTCAGCACTAATTTTAGGATCGCTATCCTATCATATAGCGAAGATCCAGCGAAGAATGATAAATATTGCATTGATATCCATGATTTCTTCTCCAATCCCACACAGCATTCGAAACATACTTTGAATTCCAATTCACGAAAGGCCTAATCATTGCTCTTTCTCTCAACAACTTAAATCCCAAACCTATAAAACCTTTAGCGCGAAAATGCTTCCACAAATATTGCTAATTGGTGCTACTGGCCGCACTGGCCGTTTGGTACTGGACGAGGCTTTGAAGAGGGGCCATAGCGTTACGATCTTGGTTCGGAAACCGAATAGCGACTTGCCCCAACACCGGAATCTCACAATTGTTACGGGTGATCCGTGCAAAGCCTCGGACATTGAAGCTGCTCTCAAAAACACTAAGCCATCCATTCCCATTGTAATTGTCAGCACTCTGGGGCAGACACGAACATCGGGGAACCCTTGGGCCGCAACAACATCTCCGGCTCGCTTCATGGAAACATCGGCGGAGGCGGTGATATCAGCAGCGAAATCACTTGACGAGCCCGCACGGATTCAGAAATTAGTGGTGTTGTCCATGTTTGGGGCAGGCGCCTCGTTTGATAATCTCAATTGTTTGATGCAATGGATCATGAAAGGCTCCAACATGTATCAGACCTTGGAAGACCACAATCTGGTGGACAAGGCCATCAAAACTGGAGGATTACCGTTCGTCATGGTACGATCACCAATGCTTAAAGACACAGCAGCCGCTCCGCTGAAATTTTACGGAGACGAGGGTAAAGGTTCTGGATTCATGCCCAGTGTCAGCATGAGGAGCGTCGCAGGTTTCCTCTTAGATGTGACAGTGGATGAAGCCTATGATGGAACGACTCCTATGGTAGCAAATTAATAGTTGGCTTCGGTTTCATGTTTGCTGGTTAGCACAACGAGGGATTTGAAATGATTACCTCAGGGAGAGGTGGACATGGCGGTGAAAGTGGATGGAATGCCACAAAGCTGGAAGAATTTGAAGAATTTCATGACCTGTGTCCTACGGCCCCAGTAAGCCCTGTCGCACCGCAATTACGAAGGGCTTTCACGCCGAAAAAAAAAAGGTGTAAATGGGGTCCGTACACCTGAATGCAACGAACCTTGCTTCAGTGCTCATCCAATATTAATTCGGTTCCATGACCACGTCCCCAAAGAACGCGCAACTTATCGAGAAGCATCAGCGATTTATATGATGAAGTGATGGCATACTGCTCGTTTGCTCAAAACTGCTTCAGGATGGGCTTTCCAAGGTGACACAAGAGAATTTCCCGGGTTTCAAAGAGTTTTATACTTGCGGTTGAGTATCTCTATGTTGCACCGTAGCAGTGCTTGGCGCTTGTCGCGCTCCACGTTGGTGTCCAAATCGAGTAAATTGAAAATGTTCTTCTAGACTTGAAAAGTCAAAGGACTTGCGATTTCGCCCACCACAACGGAGTGTGAAAAGCACATGCTCTTGACATAATTAAATCGGTTGCATAGAGAAAACTACTATCGCTCCAGCAAACCTAGCAGCAAGATCCAGAGAGATCATCACTGGGCGCCCATTGTTCTCAAGCCATGTCACTACCAACCCCGAACCACCAAGCGGACGATCTGAGCGACACCTCATCCGTGTCAGATCCCCTTGATACCCGTAATGACGAGGGCTGGGAAGATGTTGAGCAAGATGAAGAATCCATTACCGTTGTGTCGCTTTTTGACGATCGCACCTTCCCGAATGCCAAAGAAATGCTCGAGTACTGCCGTGACAACCATGGATTTGATATTTGGAAATTAAGGCAAGAATTTGGTGACTACTGCTTCTGATCATGTGCTGGTCCATTCTAATGCTATTGATATCTAGATCTCGAATTTTTCGACCTGATCAGACTTGTCAATTACGTTCGCTCATCTGCCAAGGCTGGCCACAATCGGCCCGACCTGTCATCCAAGGCATTATTTGAGGATGAGAAATATCTCAAACCCGTCCTTGAAGACGACGCTTTGCTCTTCAGTCTTGATGATGTGTTCGAGGACTCCGCCAGTGGGGCTGGTGCTGTGACAGAAGTCGAGCAGCTCCGGGAGCAGCTTGCTTTGCTACAGTCCCAGTTTACCGCCTACCGGGAACAGGTGCAAAATGCAATGCTTGAGCGTTTTGAGGATCCAAGTGCCACCGCGGAGTCAAGTTCCAAAGCCACCACTGGAAGGAATGCGGGCGAAAGCTCTAAACAGGAAGCGTCGGAAAACATCGAAAAGGGATACTTTGAGTCCTACTCCTACAATGCGATTCATGAATCGATGATCAAGGACACAATTCGGACTGATGCGTATCGAGATTTCATCTACGATCACAAGGACCTCTTCAAGGATAAAGTTGTCCTCGATGTCGGCTGCGGTACGGGGATCTTGAGCATGTTCTGCGCCAAGGCAGGAGCGAAATCTGTTATCGCTGTTGATAATTCTGCGATCATTGACAAGGCGCGTGAGAACGTGTTCCGGAATGGTTTGCAGGACAGGGTAAAATGTTTAAGGGGCAAGATCGAAGAAGTTCAGATGCCAGTGCCCAAGGTGGACATCATTGTGAGTGAGTGGATGGGCTATGGCCTGCTATACGAGTCGATGTTCGACAGCGTCATCTATGCGAGGGATAAGTATCTCGCGGAAGATGGTCTGATGGTACCATCCTACGCAGCTCTCAGAATAGCGCCTCTAGCGGACTCGGATCTGAAAGCTAGCCATACCGACTTCTGGAGAGATGTGTACGGATTTGACATGACGGCGATGCTGGAAAAGGCAAATGAAGAAGCCCTGGTACGGGTGGTCGATGAGAAAGAACTGGCCGCAGAAAGCGTTGCCTTCCTGGAGCTTGATCTTCACGCTACTCAAGTCAAAGATTTGGTCTTCACGAAGCCCTTCCACGTGAAGTGGGGAGAGGGATTCAAAAAACTGGAAGGCTTTGTGTCTTGGTTTGATATTATATTTGGAACATCAAAGTCCCAGATTATCAGGCCAGGAACCACTGCAAAGGAGGCTCGGGAGCAGGGCCTTGCGGCATTTTCGACTGGACCGTACTCCCAAGCGACTCATTGGCAGCAAGCAATTTTCCTCATTGAGAACCCTAAGGATGAGCTGGCTGAGGGTGAAGAACTCAGTGGGAGTGTGACATATGTCAAAAAGGAGGGAAAAGAGCGCAGTCTTGATATTGAGATATCATGGGCGAAGGGCAACGAGAAGGCTAAAAAGCAGCTATGGGTGCTGGATTGAAGCTTGATATCACAGGAACCGTGAGGCCGTGTCCTGGGTGAAGCACCTAGATATCCAACTTTGTGCTAGAAATGTCTGAAGGAGGACAACCAGTGAGCCAAATTTGAATCTGGACAATCGGCCCGACTTCCAGCTAGTCGTCGTGTGGAATCGAGCCAAAATGGGAACTCTTATCGCACTCCTGCAACAATAGCATGGCCGCAGCCTTGGTCAACCTTTGGTGAAGGGATCGCGAAGGTCCGCCACGAAAGTTCGAGCGGCCACTGGGTCTCTTCATTGCCCGTAGACATGGCATAGGAGTCGAGAGAATGGTGATACACTTAGAGATGAGACTGCATACTGGTACAAATGCCGCATCATTGACAGCCCTTCATGAAAGCCGACACTACCCGCGCCAGTTAGTCCTGCTTAACCCACAAGCCCAAATGAAAATGGCTTATGCAGGGCGCCTGGATGGCATCTATCCTTCCTCAACCTGGTCATCAGCGTCCGGCTTTGGTCCCCACTTGTACCAGGCCCATCTGCCATAGGCATACGTCTCGAGCGTGGCAATGATTCCAACTGTGGTGTAGACGACAAACTTCACCGCCGGGGAGGCTCCGAGGTCGCGCATACTGAATTTCGGCAGCTCTCCAGGATTGGTGCTCGCGCCGGGTTTGCTTCTGGAGTCTCTGTGGTTGTCTGAATACTTCCGTAGCGACGTGCATGATTGTGAAATTGTCGTTCGATGTGAATTCATGTGTGATCTTCGCAATCGCAAGCTGTTGGAGAACCTAGACCGGCTCCTTAGGGAGGGGAGTATGTGTTGTGCAGTCATGGCTGTGAAAATGTATGGCAAACAGCAGCTTAGCGTGGTGCCAGGTTGCGGTTGCTGATGAGTTAAACCCCGCAGGAAGACAGTGATGCCTTGATTATTGCTATACCTCCAGCGCGCACAGGAAGGGAATGAACTTGGATTGAATGATGCACGAGGAGAAGTATGAGTATTCACTTCGTCAACGGTTGGAAATTGCGATGGAAGTAATTAATAGTGCCCGACGGGAAACTATCTCGGTCATAATTAGTATTTACCGGTTAGGGGTGATTGCCCCTGGGCCTTAACTGGGAATCGCACGACTCTCATTCGCAGGTATGTGCATGTATGAACGGATAGAGATCTGAGCCCAGTCTCTCATGTCATACCTCTGATAAAACAGCATGTCTGAAAACCAAGAGATTCAGATGTTGGAAGAAAAATTTGGTCCAACAACTCGGGAGCCTTCTTTTCGAGCGAGGCTGGTTGTCATCCACGAATCCTGAACGACTGGAGCAACTGTTCCGGTCCAAGCACGAATAGCGCCAAATGCGAATACCAGAGACTACTCAGACTTACTCGCTCCAGTAAAATGTTGACCTGAATTAGAGTAGCTTACACCAACACCATATGCTCCAGACGAATAGAGCCGACATTGTTCCCTCCTTTAGGTAACTCAAGTCCCTAGAAGTGCAAAGTCGGAAGCAGAGCTCCCCCGCAACGCCGTATAAATTACTCCGCATTCGATTTCACTTTGCTCGTCCTTGTTCACCTGAACTCCTATCGAGATATTAACTACCAGCAAAAGAGAAATCTCTAATACTAATATAACTATAATAATACTTTTTTAGTAGAAGAATTTCGAAAAGTTAATAAATAAAAGAAATAACTTTAATTTAAGTTTTATAAAAAGTATTATAAAATTATTTAACTTTAATAAGTA
>Ga0105239_10001502_pt1 | contig 31023 bp, 21 predicted proteins | sample KBSC44metaG_FD_92761 | JGI IMG/M metagenome (GOLD analysis project Ga0105239, IMG submission 92761) | Corn rhizosphere microbial communities from Kellogg Biological Station, Michigan, USA - KBS C4-4 metaG | ecosystem: Host-associated > Plants > Roots > Rhizosphere > Soil | place: Michigan, USA...
AACGAAATCGAATTTTTCGGAGGATTGATCGGGGATGCGTTCAAAGACACCTGAAATATGGAATTGTTTGTCGTGCTCCAGCTGGATGATCTTACCGATGAGGCCATCTGTCCTGTCGAAAAGCCGCATGGCCAGGTCTTCCGAGATGACGATCGAACTTTTGTCGGCCAGCACCTGGTCTTTTGCGCCATCCAGCAGCTTGTATGAAAAGATGTTGAAATAATCCTTGCCGGCATATTGCCCGGAAGCCTTGATGGTGTGGTCACCCACGGTCAGCGAAAACTTAGGGAACCATCCGCTGGGGGCGACCGCGGCGGAATATTGTACCTGGGGCAGATCCTGTGCGGCTGTCTCCGCCAGCAGACCCGAGGATTCGTCGGACACGCCGTTATCTGTATATCGCTCCATCAGCTGGAAGAGCCGGCTGTCCTTTTGGAAGAACCTGTTGGTGTGCAGCTCGTCCGACACCCACAGGTAGATCAGCAGTGTGCAGGCGAGGCCTGTGGACAGGCCTACCAGATTGAGGATAGATGATTGACGGTCCTTGAGCAGGCTCCGCCAGGCTATTTTGAAATTGTTCCGGAACATGAGTGGATAGCTGGTTTGGAGTAGTTGTACATATAGGGTGCCAAGAGTGTAATTGGATGGTAGTTAGGGAATTAAAAGTGATTCGAGCAGGGGTGGCCGTACGCAAACAGGCAATTTTCGTACGAAAATGATACATTTAAATTAACGCAAACGTTTGTCCGTCCTTCCAATAAAAAAAATAGCCATTTTGTGGTCTATGAGAAGAGTACAACGCATAGGCCTTGTGGCTATATCCATCCTTTGTGCGCAACGACTGTTTGCCCTCGACATTATTCCCTGTCCATTGCTGGTAGAGGAGAAGACCGGTGTGTTCGATCTGGGGCGGTCCGCTGGGATTTTGTATAGCGTTAATTGCAGGCAGGAGGCTGCGTTCCTGCATGACATCCTGGAGAAGGAATATCATCTGTCTGTACCCGTCAGGACGTCCGGGGCTGGGGGATCCATTGTTTGTACGGTAGATGGGGCGCTGATCGGACGTATGGGAAAAGAAGGCTATGATCTCACCGTGAGCCCGAACAAGGTTCAGGTGCGTGCGGCAAGCTCAGCCGGTGTATTTTATGCCATCCAGACCCTTCGTCAGCTGATCACGGACGGTCATTCGGTCCCTTGCTGTCATATCTTTGACAAGCCGCGATTTGCCTGGCGCAGCTTTATGCTGGACGAGGGCCGGTATTTTAAAGGGGAGCAGGTTGTAAAACAGCTGTTGGACCAGATGGCCCTTTTAAAAATGAATGTATTTCACTGGCACCTCACTGATGACCAGGGATGGCGCATTGAAATAAAAAAATATCCGCTGCTCACCACCATTGGCTCCAAAAGAGATTCCACACAGCAAGGCGTATGGCCTTCCGGCTGGGGTAGCACTGTCTATGACGGCGTCCCGCATGAGGGGTATTATACGCAGCAGCAGATAAAGGCTCTTGTACGCTATGCCGCAGAAAGACATATCACTGTCGTCCCGGAAATAGAAATGCCCGGTCATGCGAGTGCGGCTATCGCAGCCTATCCCTTCCTGGGGGCGGATAATAAGCCAATACGGGTGCCCGTGAAATTTGGCGTGCAGTATAATGTTTTTAATGTGGCGGACCCAAAGGTGCTTCGTTTTATAGGAGATGTGTTAGATGAGGTCATGACCCTCTTCCCTTCCAAGGTGATCCATATCGGAGGAGATGAAGTGCGATATGATCAATGGAAGAGCTCTTCCCAGGTGCAGGCGTATATAAAAGAACATGGATTGACTTCGCCTGCCGATCTTCAGGTGAGCTTTACCAATAATATGTCGCATCTGCTGGAATCCAAACACAGGAGGATGATGGGGTGGAACGAGATATTAGGAAGCAAGGTGCATGACTTCAACCAGGAAGCGGGCGCCCGGGAAAAGCTGTCACGGAGCGCTATTATACATTTCTGGGTCGGCGATACGAGCCTGATCACTTCCGCGGCGGAGGCAGGCTATGATATCGTAAATTCCCTCAACGACTACACGTATCTTGATTATGATGATAAGAGCATTTCTTTGGAGAAAGCCTATTCCTTTGAGCCCATACCTGCCAGTCTCCCTGCGCGGGACACTGCAAGGATATTAGGACTGGGCTGCCAGATGTGGGGGGAATGGATACCCACTGTGGAGCGAATGAATGAAAGGGTATATCCCCGCCTGGCTGCGTATGCGGAAACAGGATGGACCAGCAAGCGCAATAAGGATTACAAACGATGGCTTGCCGGGCTGCCGGCGCTGGAAGTCCGTTGGAATAGTCAGGGTATTCGTTTCACCGCCGAAAAATAACTTAATGAAACTGGATAAACAGCAGCATCCGGTCGGCGTCCTCTATGAGCTTACCAACGATCGGGGTGTCAGCATTAAAGTGACCAACTATGGGTGTATTATCCTTTCCATTGTCACACCCGACAAACAGGGGATAAGAAAGAATATTGTAGCGGGTTTTGAGACCATATCCGAATATATGCCCAATCCCAATTACTTTGGATGTATAATAGGCCGTGTCACCAGCCGTACTTCCCGGGCAGGGTTTACTATCAACGGTCAGCGGTATCAACTGTCAGCCAACAAGGGAAGCGATCATTTACATGGAGGGTTTAAAGGCTTTGATCAAAGATACTGGGAAGTGAAGGAGGAGATACAATCGCCGCAGATAGTTGGGGTTGTTTTTTCGTATCGAAGCCCGCAAGGAGAGGAGGGCTATCCCGGATGTCTCGATGTCACCGCGGGGTATTTCCTGAATAATGACAACCGGCTGACACTGCGATACCAGGCTGCTTCGGATCAGACCACTCCCGTCAATCTTACCAATCACAGCTATTTCAACCTGACGGGTTTTGAAGAAGCTACTATCGATGAGCATAGTCTGATGATCAACGCGGAAAGGTATACGCCGCTGAATGCATCTCTTGTGCCTTCGGGGGAAGTTCTTTCCGTGAGGGATACTGCGATGGATTTTAGCAGGCATACCGCTATTGGACAGCGTATGGGGGATGTGGCAGGCGGCAGCTACGATCACAATTTTGTCCTGGACAAGCCGCATGGAGAGATGGGACTGGCCGCCGAAGTAATATCGCCTTCCACCGGCAGGCTGTTGAGAGTATATTCCGACCAACCGTGTATGGGACTCTATACTTCCGGCTACCTGGACGGCACCCGTACCGGCACACAGGGGAAAAGCTATATACATAACGGGGCACTTTGCCTGGAGACACAACAGTATCCCGATGCTGTCAACCGGCCTGAATTCCCCAGCACATTGATAGGGAATGGCAATACATATAATGCCCTGACTGTTTGGGAATTCGGGGTCATCTGACGTGGCCCTGGTTTTGCAGTGCTGTATGTCATGATACGACCTTATCTCGTGAAAGTCCATGCCACTGTGCTGGACGATCTTAAAAAAAGGATCAGGGCCGCGCAGTGGCCCGAGGCAGCCAACAATTCCGGATGGCAGTATGGAGTGTCGTTGTCTTATATGAAAGAGCTGGCTGCGTACTGGGAGTCATCATTCGACTGGCACAGTATAGAAGACCAGATAAATGCCTATCCCAATTTTATAGCCAGTATCGATGGGGTCGATATTCATTTCCTTCATATACGCGGGCGGGGCAAGGATCCCATTCCGCTGATCATCACACATGGATGGCCCGGTTCGTTCCTGGAAATGATGGATATTATTCCCTTGCTGACATGGGATGGAGATATCTGCTTCGATATGGTGATCCCTTCGCTGCCTGGATATGGCTTTTCGCAAAAGCAAAGCATGAATGGGACACAAATAGCTGTCCTGTGGGGTAAGCTGATGCAGGAGCTGGGGTATGAAAGATTTATGGTGCAGGGCGGCGACTTTGGCGCCGAAGTTTCGACGCATCTGGCCTTGCAGCAGCCGGATCGTATCATGGGGCTTCATCTGAACTATATACCCTTTAGCTATAAGCCTTTTTTGCCGCCTGGAGAAGAGCTTACCAATGAAGAAAGGGCCGCCATGGAGAAGACCGGGAAATTTTTTCAGCTGGCAGGCGCCTATGCGCAGCAGCATATAACTCAGCCATTGACCCTGGCTTATGGGCTCAGCGATTCACCAATAGGGCTGGCCGCCTGGATCCTGCAAATATTTAAAAATTTTTCCGACCCCTCTAAGGAGATCGGTGATCTATTTGCAAGAGACCGGCTGCTGGCGAATATTACGCTGTATTGGGTGACGCGTACCATTTTTTCCTCTATCAGGCTGTACGGCGAGACCGTACGTGATCCGCTAGTCTTTGGTAAAGGCCAGTGTGTACGGGTTCCCACCGGCATAGCACATTATCCTTTTCCGGACAGCTGGCCTGCGAAAAAATATGTAGAAAGAGGCTTTACTATCAGCTATTGGAAAGACATGCCCGTGGGCGGTCACTTTGCAGCCATGGAGCAGCCCGAAATTTTTGCCCGGGATATACGGGAATTTGCAGGGACACTGATCAAACCATCGTAGTAACTTCTTTCATCACGTCTGCTGCCAGCTCCTGGGCTGATTTTTCCGACTCGCCTTCTGAATATACCCGGATGATCGGCTCCGTATTCGAACCTCGCAGATGGACCCATCCGTTGTCAAATTCGATCTTCAACCCATCTTCCGTATTTGTTTCATAATCCTTGTACTTCCCTTTCATTTTTTCCAGTACGCCATCGATCATCTTTTTCAACTGTTCCTGTGGCACCGCAGGCAGCGTCACCTTATTCTTCGACATATAGTAGTTGGGGAATGAGTCCCTATAGGCGCGCATGCCTGTGCCCGCCTCGGCCAGCCCGCTAAGGAAGAGCCCGATACCAATGAGCGCATCCCGTCCGTAATGGAAGTCGGGAACGATGATGCCGCCGTTGCCTTCGCCTCCTATGACCGCCTCCACCGCCTTCATCTTTGTCACTACATTTACCTCACCCACTGCAGAAGGATAATACTGACCTCCATGGCGCACCGTAACGTCCTTCAATGCACGGGTCGACGACATATTCGACACCGTATTGCCTTTGCGGCGGCTTAGTATATAATCCGCTACTGCCACCAGTGTATATTCCTCGCCAAACAGCGTTCCGTCCTCACAAACAAAACAAAGCCTGTCTACGTCCGGATCTACGGCGATGCCCAGGTCGGCTTTTTGGTTCTTCACCTCCGAGCACAGCCCTACCAGGTTCTCCTGCAGGGGCTCCGGATCGTGGGCAAATTCACCTGTCACTTCCGCGTTCAATACCGTGATGTCGTTTACGCCCAGCGCTTTTAAGAGGGCCGGTACATAGGTCGCGCCGGTGGAGTTGATGCCATCCACGACTACCTTGAAATTCCGGCTTGCGATGGCTGATCTGTTCACCAGCGGGTAGTCCAGTATGGCCTGGGTATGTTTCTCCATATATCCTTTCGGCGCCCGGTAATGCCCGCCTTTTTCGACGGGAGCAAACTGAAAAGCGGCTTTTTCCGCACGGTCCAGCACCTCGGCCCCGTCTGCTCCGCTGATAAATTCTCCATCCGCATTCAACAGCTTCAGGGCATTCCATTGTTTTGGATTATGACTGGCGGTAATGATAATGCCCCCGCCCGCCTCTTCCCATTTTACGGCCATCTCCACCGTGGGGGTGGTGGATAATCCCAGGTCGACCACATCCAGTCCTAATCCCAGGAGCGTCTGTACTACGAGGTTGCTTACCATTTCTCCACTGATGCGGCCATCGCGGCCAATGACGATGACGGGGCGGGCATTTTTTTCTTTTAACCAGCTGCCATAGGCTGCTGCAAATTTTACAATGTCAAGGGGGGTTAAGTTTTCCCCCGGCGTCCCTCCGATGGTTCCACGGATACCGGAAATACTTTTTATCAGTGTCATAGTTTGGATCTCCCTGCTTTATAGCCAAATATAGAGTAATACAAGATATATAAATAACAGGGGAACGTACAAATAAAAAAAGCAAGGCTGTTCCCGATGGCCGGTCTGGCTTTTAATGCGCCATATAAGGGAGGGATCACCGCTGCTCCGGCGATACCCATGATCAGAAGACCTGCGCCGGTTTTTGTGAATTTTCCCAGCCCATCGATGGCCAGCGGCCAAATGGCAGGCCACATCAGCGCATTGGCCAGCCCCAACAGAACAACAAAACTTATTGCTGCGTAGCTATGAGAAAAGAATGCACAGGTGGTAAAAATAAGGCCCAGGATGGCAGAGATCTTTAATCCCGTCTGCTGGGACATATATTTTGGTATAGTAAAAATGCCAGCGATATAGCCCAGCAGCATAGCCAGCAGCGTGTAGGTGGTGAAGTATTTTGCTGTCGCCAGGCTCATACCCATGGAACGGCCATATATGACAATGGCGTCCCCTGCTATTACTTCCACGCCCACATAAAAGAAGAGACAAATGAACCCCAGCACCAGATGAGGGAATTGGAAGATATTGGTTTTCGTACTGCTCTTTTCTGTGCTGCTATCTTCTTTGGCATCGATCTCGGGCAGGGAAGAGAGCCGGATGGCTATGGCCAATCCAACCAATACAATAGCCATGACGATATAGGGTAGGATGATCCTGGCGCCCATTTCATTTAAAAGCTGGTCTTTTAATGTCCCCGTGGCAGCATTGATCTTTGCCTCCAATGCATCGGCCCCTTTTAACACCAGCGCGCCAAGGATCAAAGGGCTAAGAGCGCCGGCTCCCTTATTGCAGATACCCATAATGCTGATACGCTTTGCGGCGCTCTCGATGGGCCCCAGGATGGTGACGTAAGGATTTGAGGCCGTTTGCAAGAGGGTCATCCCTGAACCCTGTACAAAAAGTCCAAGCAGGAAGAGAGGGAAGCTCCTGGATTGGGCAGCGGGAATAAAGATCAGCGAACCCAGCGCCATGACCCCCAGTCCCCAGGACATACCTTTTTTAAATCCTGTTTTTTTGAGAATGAGGGAAGAGGGGGGGCCCAGGAAGAAATAGGACATGTAAAAAGCCGAGGTGACGAAAAAGGCCTGGACATCGCTGGTCAGCTGACAGGTGAGCTTGAGGAACGGGATCAGCGTGCTGTTCAGCCAGGTGACAAACCCGAAAATAAAGAACAGGATGCCGATGATGACGATGGCGCTGTTGCGACGGACGGGCACGGCTACAGGGATGGCGACTGTTTGGTTCATATTGTAGTTATAGCTTAAAGAATATTTTCTTTTTGTAAAGGAAGTAGCACAGGCCCCACTCCAGCGCAAATATGCATAGGGAGGAAAGAATGGCTTGTGCAAAGACCGGAGCGCTGACAATTTGCAGGAGTCCCGAGGCGATGCTGGTAATATAGTCGTTGAACCATCTGTCACCGACAATCTCGAAGAAGAGGTAAATAAATATCGAGTTCATTCCCACCACCGTGAAGAAGAACAGGTATTTCCGGTGATCGCGCAGGTCGATCCACCAGTAACATAAAGCCAGCAATAGCAGGCAGTAGCCGCCCGAGGCCAGGACAAAAGAGCTGGTGGCTATCCGTTTGATGATCGGTGTGATGTCCATGGCGTCTAAGAGGAATCCTGCTGCCAGGCAAATGAGTCCTCCTATGATCATATTTCTAATCTTTACGCCTCCCGGCTTATTGCTCAGCAGTAATTTGCCTACTACGGCGCCCCATATGGTATGAGCTGCTGTGGGTATACAGTTGATGGCCACCCATCCGCCTTTGTTGATCTTATTCATCAGGATGGTGTCGATGTAGTTGCCAAAATTGTGCTGATCTGTAAAGGGCTGGTCAAAACCGGGAATATGTATGCATCTGTAAAGGAGTTCCGTCAATAATAACATGCCTATGCTGACCGCCAGCTGCGCTTTTATCGACCAGCGGAAGATGAGGAAGGCTACCAGTAGTGTGAAGGATAATTGTGTCAATACATCCCAGAGCTCGAAGGAAAGGCCGTGAGGCCGGACCGCGTAGTCGGTGACGCCCCAGAAAAAGAGCCAGCCGCTGCGCTTCAATGCTTTCCTGAATGACTGTCCCCAGGACACGCCTTTCTTCCATTGCTTGTCCAGTGACAAGGCCAGCGCTGTCCCTGCCATAAACATGAACCCCGGCTGGATCAGGTCCCAGAACCGCAGCCCATGCCAGGGATGGTGGTCGAGCTGTATCGTAAACCAATGAAAAGGGCCGCCTTCGGCATACTCATTCAGATGGCCATATAGCCCTGTGCTCTCCAGCATCAGCAATACCATGATGAGTCCCCGCATGAAATCCAGGGATAAGAGGCGTTCCGGCGGTCCGGTGGCAGGAAGATCCCGGGTTTTTGGGCTGGCAGTAGTGGTAGCTGTTGGCATGATACTGCCAAGATGGTAATTTTTTTTCAGAAATGACTACCATTCTTCCCAACAAACGTTTGCGCAAAATGCCTGGAGCTTATATTTGCAGGGCACCAAAAGACGGCACATGAGACAAATTTCCCTGCTGATAGCATTATGCGTAGTATCGATCCGGCTGCTGGCGCAGCCGGTAAAAATAGTCAGTATTGAAGAAAAGACCAGGGGCTTTAGGGCCTATCCTGGGTTCTTTAATTTTTACTGGGATGAGCATAAAGGCAAGATATGGCTGCAAATAAGCCGGATGGACAGCGAAGTGTTATACCAGCCCTCCCTTCCTGCCGGATTGGGCTCGAATGATGTCGGTCTGGACAGGGGGCTGCTCGGGCCCGGCGCCGTAGTAAAATTCAGCCGCATCGGCAATAAGGTATTGATGATCCAGCCCAACTTCGATTACAGGGCAGTGACCAGCGACCGGGCCGAAAGACGTGCCGTCGAACAGTCCTTTGCACAATCCACGCTATGGGGCTTTACGGTGGAGGCGGAAAGTAAAGGTTCCGTGCTGGTGGATGCCACCGCCTTTCTATTAAGTGATGTAATGGGGGTTGCCAATCGTCTGCGCAGTATGCACCAGGGCAATTATTCTCTCGACGCCAGCCGCAGCGCGCTTTATCTATCCGCTACTAAGAACTTTCCTCTGAACACCGAGATCGAGGCCATCGTCAGTTTTGTCAATAATGACGGTCAGTCCGGCGACTTTGTGCGCAGCGTTACACCATCCTCGGATGCTATTACCCTTCGTATCCATCATTCCTTTGTGCAGCTGCCAGACAATAAGTACCAGCCCCGGGTTTTTGATCCAAGAGCAGGGTATTTTGACATCTCCTATTTCGACTATAGCACACCGGTGTATGAGCCCATCGAAAAACATTTTATCACGCGTCACCGCCTTGTCAAGAAGGATCCAACGGCTGCTATAAGCGAGCCAGTCAAACCCATTGTATATTACCTCGACAACGGTACACCCGAACCTATCCGCAGCGCCCTGCTACAGGGGGCCAGCTGGTGGGCAAAGGCTTTCGAGGCGGCGGGGTTCAGGAATGCCTTCCAGGTGAAATTATTGCCTGACAGCGCCGACCCCCGTGATATCCGGTATAATATGATCAATTGGGTACATCGCAGCACCAGGGGCTGGTCCTATGGCGCCTCCGTCGTAGATCCCCGCACCGGCGAGATCATCAAAGGCAATGTGACGCTGGGTTCCCTGCGTGTCCGCCAGGATTACCTGATAGCAAGCGGATTGCTGGCGCCGTTTGAAAAGGGTCTGCCTGCAGATACTGCCAATCCCATGCTGAAGATGGCTCTGCATCGGCTTCGTCACCTGGCAGCGCATGAAGTGGGGCATACGCTTGGTCTTGCCCATAATTATATCGCGAGCGCCCAGGGCCGGGCCAGCGTAATGGACTACCCTCATCCTCTCATCGCACTCGATCAGCACGGTAATGTCGACCTTTCCGATGTCTATACCGATGAGATAGGAGATTGGGATAAGGTCAGCATCACCTGGGGCTACCAGGAGATACCGAGGGGAGTGGACGAACGCGTCCGCCTCGACAAGGTGATAAAAGATGCAGCCGCACGCGGTCTTACCTTTATCTCGGATAGAGATGCCCGTGATCCGGGAGGTATGCATCCCAATGCGCATTTGTGGGACAATGGCAAGGACCCTGTTGCCGGATTGCAGGAGCTGATGAAGGTTCGTGCCAAGGCCCTTGCACAGTTTGGCGAGAATGATATCCGTCCCGGCATGCCGATGGCTATGCTGGAAGATGCGCTCGTACCTGTCTACCTGATGCACCGCTATCAGCTGGAGGCCGTGACGAAGGTGGTAGGAGGGCTGTATTATACGTATGCGATGCGGGGAGATGGGCAGGTCGTTACAAGACCTTTAACGAAGGAGCAGGAGCTGGGCGCGCTGAATGCCATAGCCGACTGTATGTCTCCTGAGCTGCTGACCCTGCCTGACAATATCATCCGTTTGATCCCGCCCCGGCCCGCCGGGTATGGATATACTCCGGAACTGTTCAATCATCGCACCGGACTTGTATTCGACCCGCTGGGAGCGGCCGAGTCTGCTACCGACCTGGGGTTGTCCTTTTTATTCAATACCGACAGGCTCAATCGAATGTCGGAATACCAGGTGGAGAATGGCGGGCTGGGTGTGACGGAAATGATCGATACCCTGATCAGCCGTACCTGGAAGGCGCCCCATCTTAAGGGATTGACCGAGCTCATCCGGCAGCAGAATGGGCAGATGGTGCTCACCTATCTATTGTCTGCCTCGGTGGATGAGAAAGCCTCTTTTGCTACCAAGGCCCAGCTGCGGTATGAGTTGGACAGGTTAAAGCCGTTGTTGGAGGACATGAAGGGCCAGCGTTTGCCGGATGAGGGCAATATATCGCTGGCACTGGAGAGGATGAAAAACCCTTCCGGGGCGAAGGGTACTGTACGCACCGTCGTCACGCCGCCGGGTTCGCCCATTGGTTGTGATGAGGAGTAATCTCATTTATCGCTGACGCACCGGAACCCAAGATGTTCCAGTCCGCTGTCCTCTGTCGTCTTCATCCGGCGGGACACGCGGTAGCCTGTGCAGTAGCTTTCATTACATAGGAAAGAGCCGCCCCGGATGACCCTCTTTTTTGCAAAAGGTTCGTCGGGATCATAGCTTTTGGCAGGCCCTTTGGGGTCTTTTGTTCCTTCGGGCACTTGTTTGTAATAGCCGTAGTCGTAATAGTCGGCACACCATTCCCATACATTCCCTGCCATATCGTATAAGCCGTAGCCGTTGGGAAAGTAAGAGGCTACCGGTGCGGTATAATAGAATTGATCGCTCTCCGTATTCTTGTCCGGGAAATGTCCGTCCCAGAAATTGCCTTTGTGTCGCCCATGCTGCACTTCCTCATTGCCCCAGGGATAAACGCTGTCCTTTAGTCCGCCCCGTGCCGCGTATTCCCATTCCGCCTCCGTAGGAAGGCGTTTGCCTGCCCATTTGCAATAGGCGATGGCGTCTTCCCAGGAGACCTGTACTACGGGGTAGCTTTCTTTTCCTTTCAGGTCGCTGCCCGGGCCGTGCGGGTGTTTCCAGCTGGCGCCTTGTTTCCAGGCCCACCATTGACTATAGTCGTCCAGCGCTACGGGGTGGGAGGGAGGAGCGAATACGAGTGATGCCGGTACCAGCAGGCTTTCATCCGGCCTGGGTGTTCCCGGCGGCAGGTCTTTTTTTAGTTGTTCCCAGTCAGGCTTGCGTTCCGCCGTTGTCACGTAACCCGTGGCTTTGACGAAGAGGGCAAACTGTGCGTTTGTCACTTCTGTCTTATCCATCCAAAATCCATTGACGGATACGGAGTGCTTGGGGTATTCATCCGGCTGCGCCTGGGTATTGTCGCCACCCATACGGTAGGCGCCGCCTTCGATCCAGACCATGCCGGGGTGCTTTTTGTCTTCCTTCACGCTAAAGCGTGAAGGAAGATTGGACTCGCAGGAAATGGATGCCTTCTGTTGACGTCCTTGACAGGACGCCAGGACAACGATTATTATTAGGAGCCTCTTACTGCAAATCATATAAATACTTTTTTGGGGGCGCTTCATCGGTGACTTCGTCGCTGACCTCCGGTCCGCCTGCCGAGAGCTCGCTCCCTTTTTTTCGGGACTTAAAGATAGGCCAAAGAAACTGGGCATACCATTCTTCGCCCTGGTAATATTCCAGACCATAGGCTTTGGGATATCGTCGTGTGATAATACCTGTCCCAAATAGCACATCCCAGATAAAGAACATATTCCCGAAGTTGCCTTTATAATGTCCTACTCCATCATCGTTGCTTGCGGCATGATGCGCGTGATGCGTGGCCGGCGTGGAGATCAGCCGCTCCAACACCCAGGCCAGTGGGTGCAGCCATCGACGGCTGTACAAGGGCTTGTCCCAGGCTATGCTGGAATGAGCCGCCAGCGTGATCAGGGATTTTACTCCTGTCACCAGCAGTGCGGCATAACCCAGGCCTAAGTACGTCATTGCTGCCGTCAGATAGATCTGGGAGAAAAAGATAGTATAAATGATGTTTTGACGGCTGGCCATTGCCATGCCCATATATGGCGCGGAATGATGTGTCCGGTGGAATCTCCAAAGAAAAGGCACCTGGTGATGGAGGCGATGATACCAGTACTGGGTAAGGTCATCCGCTACGGCTATGATCAAAAAGCCCCAGCCCAAGGGTATCCATGCAAACACTCCCTTCAACCCCGGGAGCAGGACAGGAAGGAGCCATAATGTAAAATAAACAACCGTGGGGCGGATGATGACCTTTGACCCGAAGAAGCAAACCAGGTCCAGGATCTTTTCGTTGCGCGTCCACCGTTTGTCATATAAACCCAGCAGAAACTCAGCCACTCCAACTCCCAGGGTCAATACGGGCAGACCCCAGGAGCTGAGATTTTCAAATACTGTCTTTAGTACGGGAATGGAAGGCTTCACCGGTGGGCGCAGCCAGGGCTTGTCGCCCGTGATATACAGCCACGCACCCATCAGCAACAGGGGCAAGGCATATAAGAACAGGCTGATCGTGCCATCCCGCAGGATCTTTTGCGCCGTCTCCGGACGAAGGGGAACGCGCGTTGGCCGGACAGATCTTTTCGGCATAAAAAAGGTTTTTAGATGTGTTGAATAAATTTTAACCCGAAGAAGAAGATCAGGAATGGCACTACTGCGAGTACGATGCCGATGATGATCTTTTTACCGAGCAGGATGATATCGTGGGAGGTCATGGCTGTTTGGTTTTATGAATTCTCCTGTGGAAGACATCGTCCCAGTCGATGAGGGGATAGATATTGTATTTTGTAGCGTTCTCGTCGAACAGGGTCTTCAATGCCGCCAGCTTTTCGGGATATTTTTTCGCCAGATCGATGCGCTCGTTGAAGTCGTCGTTCAAATTGTACAATTCCCAGACGTCGCTGTCGAAGCTGTGCTGTGAGGCACTGTCCTTCCCAAAAGTCACACCGCTGCGCAGCAGGTCAATGATATCCGGGTGATGCAGCGTCTCGGCCTTCCATCCATCCTTGTAGATCGAGCGGGCGCCGAAGATGTAATAGTACTGCTCCGTATGCCGGGAGAGGGCTTTGGCATCGGTAAAGGAATAGACGAGGGAGGTGCCCTGTACGCTGTCCTGTGCGACGCCACGGATGGAGGAAGGGGTTTTGATGTGTAAGAACTCGAGGGTAGTAGGTAAGAGGTCGATGACATGACCGTACTGTGTACGTATCTCTCCTTTGGCTGCGATGCCTTTGGGATAGTATACGATGAGTGGATTGCGCGTGCCTCCTTCCGAGTTAGCATCCTGTTTCCAGTATTTGAATGGAGTGTTGGCAGCCTGTGCCCAGCCCAGGGGATAGTTCGTCTGTTTACCGTCAGGTGTGCCTATTTCTCCAATCTTATCCAGGTTGTCCTTTATAGCCTGCTCGTCCGACGGCGCTTTTGCAAATACCTCTTTATTGATCACGCCGTGGAAAGTGCCTTCCTTGCTGGCGCCATTGTCGCCGATGACGATAAAGATCAGGGTGTTGTCCAACTGATCCGACTCTTTCAGGAAATTCACCAGCCTGCCGACTTCGAAGTCCGTGTAGGTGAGATAGCCGGCATATATTTCCATGAAGCGGGTATAGAGCTTCTTTTCGTCTGGTGTCAGGGTATTCCAGGCTGCCACGTTTGGATTCCTGTCTGGCAGCTGTGCTGTCGCGGGAATGATGCCTTTGCGTTTTTGATTTTCGAATACCTTTTGCCGGAAGACGTCCCAGCCTTCGTCGAACTGTCCTTTATATGCGTCGCTCCAGTATTTGTCTACCTGGTGTGGGGCGTGTGTAGCGCCCGGAGAGTAGTAGAGAAAGAAGGGTTTGTTGGGCGCCGCCTTTTTCTGGCGGCGGATATAGCTGATGGCCTTATCCGTGATCTGGTCGTTGAGATGTCTTCCATCCGGCGTGACATGCGCGTTGTCCTCTACGAGGTCGGGCTGGTACTGGTCTGTTTGGGAACCCAGGAAGCCAAAGAAGTGTTCGAAGCCTTTGCCGCTGGGCCAGCGGTCGAAGGGGCCGGCATCCGTGGCATCTTCATCGGGTGTCAGACCGTATTTGCCCACTGCAAAAGTGTTGTAACCATTGTCGCGTAATATTTCCGCGATGGTGCCTTTTGTGGAAGGGATACGTCCGTCCCAACCGGGAAAGCCAGCCGAAAGCACCGTATGTGAAAAGCCGCCTTCATGCACCGAATGGTGGTTACGGCCTGTCAGCAGGGCTGAGCGGGTAGGGGCGCAGATACCTGCCGTATGGAAGTTGGTATAACGTAAACCGTTTGCCGCCAGGCTGTCAAATGTGGGGGTGTGTATCAGACCGCCGAAGGTGCTGGTAGCGCCAAAGCCTACGTCGTCCAATATGATCCATATAACATTGGGTGCGCCTGCCGGTGGTTTGATGGGATCGGGCCACCATTCTTTTGAATCTGCCAGGGTCTTGCCAACCGTGCCCTGGTATGTCTGTGTCTGCTGGGCTTTTACAGGGATAAAAGCGAGGCTGCTACCAGCCAGGAAAGCCCATTTTATGAGTCTTTTTGTATACATTTTTTAGTTCTTGTTAGAGATAGTGATAAATCCGTAGGCGTGATCGTACGCCTGTCCTTTTGTGATCGCCCACTGGAGGAAGGCCGCGATGTCCTTATTCTGCCCGTTGTTCCGCCACAGCACATGGACATCTTCCAGGGGTATTTTGGGATGGTGTGTCCTCTCGACAAAATCAATGACCTGATCCAGTGAACCGTAGAAGTCTTCGTTGCTGTCGATGTGTCCATTTCCGTCCAGGTCGATGGGGATGATGGCGATGCTGTCGACCGGCTTGCGAGTGGACAGATCATAGAGAAAGCCAAGATTATTATAGGATATGCCGCCCGTGTCCTTTTTCACGGCAGCCAGCAAGTCCTTGTCATCCCCCGTGACGCCCACGCCTGTTATATCTTTTTGTTCGCTGCCGAAATGATTGGCAAAGGAGATGCTGGCGCAGGCGGGCTGCTGACGTTTATAGACCGTGAACTGATAAAGCGAGGGCGACTGGCCCGTGGCAGAGAAATATACCCGTCTGAATGCGGAGTCGTCAAAGCCACGGGACTGGAGGGCTGCCATATCCCTACGGTGAAAGTTAATCACCGGTAATTGAACATAACGGGCGACTACTTGTTCGGCCCAGCCTTGTTTTAGGTCCTTGGGACCCAGAATGTGGCTAACGATCACGAGATCGGCGCTGTCGGCAGGCATCCTGGCCACCACGAGTTTAATGTCCGGGTGAAGACGGCTGTATTCGTCGGCCCAGCGCTGGAAGATCGGGTATGCCAGCCGGGTGCCTGTGATCCGGATCGTTGTTGTCTGCTGGGCCTGCAAGGCGCCCAGCGAGGACAGGCATATGACGGAAAATAACAATAGCTTTCTCATTGTCGTGGTTTTATTTTATCAAGGCCTGTGTATCGCTGCCATTGGGATGATGGATACGCTTGTTGTATACATCGTACCAGTCGATGAGGGGATAGAGATGGTTCTTCTCCGCCTGCTCGTCGAATATTTTTTTCAACTCGGCCAGCTTTTCAGGGAATTTTTTTGCCAGGTCGTTACGTTCGTTAAAATCTTCGTTTAGGTTGTACAGCTCCCATGTGTCGTCGTCAAAGCTTTTGTCCGTGACCGTCTGACCCGGCTTGAAGTCGAAGTCGACGTTGTCGGGATGGTGAGCTGCCTCTGCCTTCCAGCCATTGTAATAAATGGATCGCGATCCAAAAATATAATAGTGCTGTACCACGTGCCGGGAAGCCAGCTTTGCATCGTCAAAGGAGTAAACGAGAGAAGTACCCTGTACCGAATCCTGTTTGATGCCACGGACAAGCTCAGGCTTGGGGAGACCAAGGATCTCCAGCGTGGTGGGCAGCAGATCGATGACGTGGCCGTATTGCGTGCGGACGCCGCCCTTTTCTTTTATGCCTTTTGGATAGAATGCGATCAGAGGATTGTGGGTGCCGCCTTCGGCGTCTGCATCCTGTTTCCACTCGCGGAAGGGCGTGTTGGCAGCCTGTGCCCAGCCCAGGGGGTAGTTAGCGGAACCCTGTGGTGTGCCGATGGAATCGATGTTTTCCAGGTTGGTTCTTAGAAATTCGGGTTCAGTTTTCAAACGGGCTGAGTTTGTTCTTGGTGTGATGACGCCTTCATAGGTGCCTTCCTTGCTGGCTCCGTTGTCGCCGATGATGACAAAGACGAGGGTATTGCTTAGCTGGTCTGTCTCGCGTAAATAGTTCACCAGTCTTCCGATCTGGTAGTCTGTATAGGTGAGATAGCCGGCATATACTTCCATAAACCGGGCAAAGAGCTTTTTCTGTTCGGCTGTCAGGGAAGTCCAGGCCTGGATGCGGGAGTTGCGGGCGGGCAGCTGTGCATATGCGGGGACGATGCCTTGTTTTTTCTGATTGGCCAGTACTTTTTCGCGGAAGGCATCCCAGCCTTCGTCGAACTTGCCCTTGTATTGATCGCTCCAGTATTTATCTACCTGGTGTGGTGCATGTGTGGCGCCGGGAGCATAATAAAGGAAGAAAGGCTTTTCCGGCGCGAGCTTGTGCTGGCGGGAAAGATAGCTGATCGCCTTGTCTGTGATCTGCTCATTGAGATGCCGGCCATCGGGTGTGACGTGTGCATTGTCCTCTACCAGGTCAGGCTTGTACTGGTCTGTTTGAGAACCTAAGAATCCAAAGAAGTGATCGAATCCCTTGCCGCTGGGCCAGCGGTCGAAGGGGCCAACATCCGTGGCGTCCTCGTCCGGTGTCAGTCCGTATTTGCCAACGGCATAGGTATTGTAACCATTTTGTCTTAGGATCTCCGCGATGGTCCCGTCGTTGGATGGTATCCTGCCATCGTAACCCGGGAAGCCCGCCGATGTTGAGATATGAGAGAAGCCTCCCTCGTGTACAAAATGGCTATTGCGTCCTGTCAGCAGCGCCGAACGGGTAGGGGCGCAGATAGCGCAGGTGTGGAAATTGGTATAACGAAGTCCGTTGTTAGCCAGGCTGTCTAATGTAGGGGTGCGTATCAGGCCTCCGAAGGTGCTGGTAGCGCCAAAGCCTACATCGTCCAAAATGATCCAGATAACATTGGGTGCGTTTGCCGGCGCCTTGGGGGCTGGCGCCCACCATTCTTTTGAATCTGCCAGGGTCTTGCCTACTTTGCCCTGGTAAGGTTGTTCCTGCGCCGTGGCGTTAGAGGAAGATAAAATGCTGATGGTTGATAAGATAGCCGTAAAAGAAAAAAACTTTTTCATATTAGTTCCATCCCGGATTTTGTTGAAAATTTGGATTGCGTCCTCCGTAGAGATCGATCTCTGTCTGAGGTATGGGGAATAAAGTATCCTTTAATGTTGCCGCTGCCTTTGGATTGCCTGGCATGGCGAGTACCGACTGCAGGTAATACTGACCCGGACCAAGATCCGTCCTTCTAACGAGGTCGAACCAGCGTTGGGATTCCTGTATAAATTCCTTTCTTCTCTCCGTGAAGACCGCATCCCGGAAGTCGGATATGCTCAGACCGGGAGACAGGTCGTATGTATGGTCCGTGTAGGAGCCGCCGCTGGTATAGGATTTGTAGGCCCTGGCCCGGACGATGTTGATGGCCGTGTAGGCGTCTGCCGTGGGGCTGCCGTTGAGCTCATTCAATGCTTCTGCGTACAGGAGTAGGATCTCAGCATAGCGAATCACCGGGAAATTGACCTTACTATTGGCCCCCTGATTGCCTTGCAGCGCGGTGACAAAGCCCGTGCTTTGGTCCACGAACTTGAGGAAATTGAAGAAGGGCCATTTCACCCATTTGCCCGTTGTCTGGTTGAAAAGGCTGTCATAGAAGGTAGCGTCCCTGCGCTGATCGGCGATGTCGAAAAGGTGGACCACGCTGCTGTCCGCTGGAATATCCGCCGTATAGGCCGAATTGCTCCAGGTAAAGGAGCTGAGCGTATTCGTGCTGGTAAAGCCTCCCGTCGTCCCGTTGAACTGCGCGGAGAAGATATGTTCCTTACCGTTCTTGGTGGCGGCCTGGAAGGCATCGGAAAATTTTGTAAAGAGGTCATAGCCATAGCTGCCTGTAGTTGCGTCGATGAGACCTGCTGTACCTGCCGTTATGACCTTTCTCAATTCCGTCACCGCATTGCCCCAATCATGGCGGGTGACGTGGACTTTTGCCAGCAGGGCATGCGCCGCGCCGCTGGTGACCCTGCCGATATTGGCGCCTGTATAAGATGCCGGGAGCAGCGTGGCTGAATCCAGGTCTGTGATGATCTGGGCGTACACAGAATCTTTTGGAGCACGGCTAACAAGCTCACCTGCCGCCGCTACCGTTGCCTGGTCGTGCACGACCAGCGGCACAGGACCAAAGAGCCGTACGAGATCGAAATACAGCAACGCCCGGATAAAGCGCGCTTCGCGGACAAGATTGTCGGCCGAGTGTGAAGGGTCCACGAACTGCGCGGCCGGGATAGTAGGGATCTTGTCGATGGCAATATTGGCCCGGTTGATCCCCCAGTATAGCTGTGCGTAGATCTTATGTACCCGGTCGTTCGTGCTCACATAGGTGGCAGTGCCCAATGCCCGTACATCCGGATTGGTATTGGAAGGGCTGTATACCTGGTTGTCGCTGGGATTATCCACTATGAGGTTCAGGTTACGGCCATAAATGGGGAAGTCGTTATTGATATCTGTTGTCAGCGTGCTGTACACTGCCGTGACCGCTGCTACCGCATCGCTTTGTGTTTGGTAGAAGTTGTCTGGAGTAAGATTACCCTGCGGCTTCTCCGTCAGCTTTTTGCAGGAGAACGATGCTCCTAAAAGCAGTATTAGTCCTATCTTTTTCATCACCTTTGATTTTACATTGATTAAAAAGTCACATTGACCCCTACTGTATAAGACCGGGTGTTGGGGTATACCCCATAGTCGATGCCCGGCTGCAGGTTGTTCTGGTCATAGAAATTTACTTCCGGGTCCAGGCCTTTGTAGTGGGTAATGGTCAGCAGGTTCTGGGCTGAGACATAGATCCTGATCTGTTTGGCCAGGATCTTTGCGGCAACGTCCCTGGAGAAATTATATCCAAGCGTAATGTTTTTCAGCCGGATGTATGTTCCGTCCTCTATATAGACATCTGCCACCTGTACCACCGGTGCGTTTACCACTTTTGGTGTCCTGCCGTGCGGGTTGGCGAGAGAGTCCCAGCGATCGAGCAGGGTGGTCGACACGTTTTGGGTAGTGGTTGTCTTTTCCAGCTGTTGCTGCAAGAGGTTGAAGATCTTGTTGCCAAAAGAGCCCTGGAAGAATACCGACAGGTCGAGGTTCTTGTAGGTGAAAGTGTTGCTGAAGCTGGCTGTGAACTTTGGCTGGGCATTTCCCAGGTTGTGCTTGTCCGCCGTGGTGACCTGTCCATCTCCTGTGATATCGACATATTTTCTATCACCCGTCACCTGGGAGACGCCCGTCAGCTTGGGAGATGTTTTTGAGCCATATACATCCGCCGTCGTCAGGAGTCCTGCCGTGCTGTACCCCCAGAATGTGCCTACCGGCAGTCCCACTTTTACGATGACAGGTGATACCTGTCCTGTCGGCGCGATAGGGAAGAAGGATTGGCTGGGACCGAGGCTCAATACCTTGTTGGCATTGGCCGCATAGATAAGGGATGAACGCCAGGTAAAATCCCTGGCCCGGATGTTTTCTGTGTTCAGTGTGAATTCAACTCCCTTGTTCTCCAGGCTGCCGATGTTCTCGGAAGCCGAGGCATAACCCGAGGACAGCGGTACCAATCCTGCTCCTGTGATAAACAGGTTTGTCGTCTTTTTGTAGTATACATCCGCTGTCAGGTTGATGCGTCTGGACAGCAGGCTCACGTCTACCCCTGCATTGTATTGTGTTGTGGTTTCCCAGGTGAGATCTGGATTGGATAGCTGGGAGGGCGCCAGGCCATTGGTAGCTGTCAAAGGACTGCCTAAGTAATAGCCATAGGAGGTAAGTGTCGACAAGGAGCTGTAGGCCGGGAAATTGGCGTTGCCCACGCTGCCAGCCGTCAACCGGAGCTTCAGGCTGTTGATCGTGCCGGACAATTTCTGAAAGAAGCTCTCGTCGGAGACATTCCAGGAGAAGCCCACCGAGGGGAAGAAGCCCCATTTCTTGTTGGCGCCGGCCGGTGATGCACCATCCGCGCGGCCTGTCAAGGTGAGGTTATACCGGTGCTGGAAGGAATAGCTTAGTCTTCCCAGCCAGGAGTTGCGTGTCTGCAGCGCCTCGCCAGAACCTGTCACTTTGTTGACCGATGCATTGTAGAGGTTATTGTAGGTCGTGGCGTCGGAAGAGAAGGATTGACCTGCCAAAAACGTATTTTCGGATTTTTGATATTGGGTTGTATAGCCAACCAATGCATCCAGAAAATGTTTGTTGCCGAACGCATGGTTATAGGCTACTGTATTTTCGTTCAACCAGCTGGTGTAGCTGATGGTGCCAACAGAGCCTGAGCCCGTGATGGTGCCGCCATTGTTACCAAGATTGGTATAAGAGGGAGCATAATAGTTAAGCCTGGTATTCAGGAGATCGATACCGAAGGTGGATTTTACCACCAGCTCGCTTGTCAACCTGTATTCGCCCGAGACATTGCCCAGGACATGGGTCAGCTTTGTCTGATTGATCGTCGAGGCGATGTCCTGTATGGCATTGTCGGAGAACTGCTGGCCGCTGATAGTATTCAGCGTGGGATTGATGGCCGGCTGCGGTGTCGTGTTATAGGTGTCGTCCGCGTTCTTCACCGGCTGTAAGGGATTGGCGAGATAGAGCGAAGAAAAGGAGTTGCCAAATCCAATGCTGTTGTAGGCCGTACCCGTCAGCTTGTTCTCTATGGAATTGCTGCCAAAGATGCTGGAAGCCAGCTTGAACTGTTTGGAATAGTTCTTTTCGTAGTTGAACCTACCTGAGTACCTAGTAAAGTCTGTGTTCAGGATGATGCCACGCTGGTTAAAATAATTACCCGACAGGGAATACCTGGATTTCTCGTCTCCTCCATAGATCGTCAGCTGATGGTTTTGCGTGGCTCCCGTGCGGAGGGCTGCGTCCACCCAGGCGCCGTTGACACCCGCGGCGCCCAGTGAATCGATGAGCTTTTTATTAGCGGCCAGACCGGACTGGATCGTCGGTGTTGCGGCATAGAGGTCGTCAAAAAGTTTTGCCCATTGCGATCCGTTGAGGACAGGCAGTGTCTTCCCGGCCCGTTGAGCTCCATAGCTTCCGCTGTAGGAGATGTTATTGCTATTCTTTGTGCCTCTTTTGGTGGTAATGATGACCACGCCATTGGCGCCCCTGGAACCATAGATGGCCGTGGCGCTGGCATCCTTCAATACGTCTATGGATTCGATGTCAGAGGGATTGATGGTGGACAGTCCGTTGGAGGATACTCCCGTCACCGAGGGCACCGTGCCCGAATTGGGCGCGAGGTTGGTCAGACTGTTGTCGTTGTAATAGATAAATCCATCGATGACGAACAACGGGTCGTTCCCAAAGCTCAGTGAGTTACCACCCCGGATACGGATCGTAGCTGTGGCGCCTGGCTGTCCCGAGCTTTGATTGACTACTACGCCTGCTACCGCGCCCTGCAGTAAATTGTCAAACGAAGAAGTAGGTCGTGTGAGCACGTCCTTGGGAACCGTAGCTACCGAACCCGTAACATCGCTGCGTCGCTGGGTCCCGTAGCCTACTACCACCGCCTCCGTCAGCGCTGCACTACCTCCTTTTAATTCGATGTCGAGATGGCCATAGCTTGTGACTGTGATCTCACGACCCTGGTAGCCCACATAGCTGATGGAATATACCAGCGGCACGTGCTGGCCCGTTATGAACTTAAATTCGCCGTTGTTGTCCGTAGATACTTCGTGTGTTGTTCCCTTGATATGCACCGTGGCGCCTGCCAGGGGTTCTTTTGTCTTTTCGTCGATGACCCTTCCCCAAAGGGATACGTTATTTGTGTTTGTCTGACCGAGCGCGGAAGAAAGGAGGATGAATATAGACAATACTCCTCCCGAGGCATATTTTATATACCTTTTAAACAGATCCATGTTAATGATGATTTTGTCGTTAATGTAATGCAATGCGAACCTTAATTACACCCGACATCGGGAAGGCTGGTATCTTGTCATGATGGTAGTTTTGGATTATAAGAATAATAGTGATCTCGGATGAGATCAGATGTGGTGGTTGCTGCAAAGATAAAGTAAAAAATATTAGTCTACCAAATTAGTAGGGAATTATATTAAAAAAGAGGCCCGCGGGGCAGGCATGGGCTGTTAATGCCGGACCTTCCAATAAGCCGTAGTACCCGGCTTGCGCTCGTCCGTTGCCTTTACCAGCAGGGTATCGCCCGCTGTCAGCTTGCCAAATATCTCTATTCCCTTGTCGGTGGTGATGCCCTGGCCTACGTCTACCCATTCCGCCTTGTTGTCCTTTACGCGGATGACGAATTTCTTTTCCTGGGTGGTGCTGATGGCTGATGAGGGTATGAGAAAGGATGGGCCGCCCCGTTCCAGGTTGAATTGTGCGTAGGCAAATGCTCCGCTCTTCAGCTCCTGGCGGCTGTTGTTGACCTCGAACTCCCACAATTCCGTACGGGTCGTGGGGTCGATGGTCTCGCTTTTGCGTGCCAGGACTGCCGGGAAGCTGCGGCCCGGGTATGCTTCCACGCGGAAGGGGATGGTATGGGTAGCGCTGGCCGATGCCGTATAAGCTTCGGGAACGGCAATGCGCAGCCGAAGCAGGTGATCGTCCTGTATGGTGAGCAGCGGCGCCGTCGTGCCTACCAGCGCGCCCGCATCCGCCTGTCGTGCCGTTATGACCCCTGTAAATGGGGCGACGATGTAGAGGTAGCCCGATATTTCCTTGCTGGCCTGCGCCTGTTTGCTGGCCGCCTCATAAGCCGCGCTGTCGGCCAGCATCTGGTCGCGACCCCGTTCCAGGTCCACCGGCGCCACGATGCCCGGCGTGGGCGCCTGTGCAGCCCTGTAGAGCCGGAGATAATTATCCTTGCTGCCGGCGTATCTAGCTTTGGCCGCCTGTAGCGTCGCCTGCATCTCTTCCAGCTTTGTGCCCACTTCAGGAGCTTCTATAATTGCCAGCGTCTGGCCTTTCTGCACCCGCGCGCCTATGTCCACCTTCATGGTGCGGACAAATCCCTGGACTTTGGCGTATAATTCCGCGCGCTGAAAAGGGATCAGCTCGGCCGGCAGCTCTACCACCTTCTTTAGCGTATCCGTGTGGAGTATGAAAGTTACTGCCGTGTCCTGCGACGGGGCAGCCTGGTGTGTGTTGTCAGGCTTTTCATCATGACTACCGCATGCCGTCCATAGGACGGCCAGGGTTAGGAGCAGAAATGACGTACTACGAATGATCATAATTTTTACTGTTAATATCGTCCGGATCCAATGATAAACTTTTATATGATGATTTGCCTACCGTCCAATGATAGGCAGGAGGCAGGAAAAACAGAACGCTCAGCGTGGAAAAAAGCAGGCCGCCTATCACCGCAACGCCGAGGGGAGCTGTCTGGTCGCCGCCCTTCATGAATCCCAGGGCCAGCGGTATCATACCAGCGATCATGGCTGCGCTTGTCATGAGAATGGGTCTCAGACGCGATCCTGCCGCCTCCAGCCAGGGTGAGGGATGGGCCTCTTTCCTGGAACGCTCTGCCTGGGTGATGAAGAGCACTCCATTGGCAATGGATACGCCTGCTGCCATGAGTATACCCATATAGGATTGTATGTTCAGGGAATGTCCTGTCAGCACCAACAGCAGCAAGGAGCCTCCGATGACAGCGGGGACCAGTGAAAGGAGGACGAGGGCTATGCGGAAGGACTGGAAATAAATAGCCATTGTCAAAAAAATAACCACTACCGCAATGAGGAGGCCAAACCGGAGATTGCCGAGTGTCTCCTGAAGAAGCTCGTATTGTCCCCGCTGCAATATTTTTGAGCCCGCCGGCAGCTTGCCCAAGGAGCCGATGGCTGCCTGTACCTGTCCGTAAGCGGCGCCCATATTTTTACCGGCGATATTGGCTGTTATGGTGAGATAGCGCTGCTGGTTCAGCCTGTCATATTCACCCGGTATTGAAGTTCGTTTCAAATCTGCCACCTCACTGAGGTAATGGGTGTTGCCCGGCGAGGATGAGACGGGTATCGCTTCCAATGCGCCAGTATTGTTCATGCGATATTCCGGGTATTGCACCTGTACCTGGTAGGCCGTACCCGTCGTCTTGTCGAGCCAGTAGCTGGGAGTGGTAAACCTGCTGGAGGAGGTGGCCGCTACCGTGCTCTTCGCTACCTGGTCGCTGGATATGCCCAGCTGACCCGCCTTTACCCTGTCGATGTCCAGGCGGATGGCGGGGTAGTCCATGGGGGTTGCTATCTGTACATCCCGCAGTGCGGGGATATGCTTCAATTTTTCCACCAGCTGTCCTGCTATCTTTTGTCCCTCGGTGAGGTTGCGGTCAATTACGGCAATTTCGACAGGATTGGTGCTGCCCAGGTTGAGGACCTGTTCGACGAGATCTCCCGGCTCGAAAGATATTTGTGCCCCTGGTATTTCTTTGGCTGTGGCGGTCCGAAGTCTTTCTCTAAAATCTTCAATAGGGATGCTGCCCTGGTGAAGCTTGATCCGGGTCACAGATTCCTGGGGGCCGCTGGTCCAGAGATGGATCAAATTGACCGGATAGCTGGAAGGCTGTGTGCCGATGAAGGCCGAGGTGATCTCCACGTTGCCAGCTCCCGCGATATTTTCCGTCAGCTGCAGGAGCTTTCGGGTAGCGTCCTCCGTGCGCTCGAATCGTGTGCCCGTAGGGAGGCGGAGCCGGACCTGTGCCTGTCCGCTGTCTGTGGGAGGAAATAGCGCCGTGCCTGTGATAGAAAATAAAAAGATGACCAAGCCTATGCTGATGGCAATGAAAAGGCAGGTGGAGAGTATGTAGCTGTTGCGCAGCTTTTCGCCGCGCCGGATGTATCGATCTTTCAGGCGTTGGAAGAAAGTTTTCCGATGGTGCCCGGGCGGGTGATCTTTTAACAGGCCGTTGGCGACCACCGGTACGAATGTCTGCGACAGCAGGAAGGAGGCGATCATGGCAAAACCTACTGCCAGGGACAGGGGCAGGAACATCGCCTTTGGCACGCCGTTCATGAACAGGGCCGGTACAAAGACCGCCAGCATGCTCAATAAGATGAGGAGTTTGGGGCCGGCTATTTCTTTACAGGCGTCCGCAATGGCTCTTGCCCTGTTCTTGCCTGTTTCCTGGTGGCGATGGATATTCTCTACCGTGACCGTCGCCTCGTCCACCAGTATGCCCACCGACAAGGCCAGGCCGCCCAGCGTCATGATATTGATCGTCTGTCCCATGAGATACAGGACCGTGACCGAGGACAGCAGCGCCAGCGGGATGGTAAAGATGACGATGAGGGCGCTGCGGAGAGAGCCCAGGAACAGCAATACCATCAGTCCTGTAAGAATGGCTCCCAGTCCGCCCTCGAAGAGCACGCTTTTCAGGGAGTCGATGACATAGCCTGATTGATCGAACTCGTAGGTCACTTTTATATCGGCGGGGATGGCTGCCTGCATATCCGGCAGGGCAGCTTTGACGCGTTGTACCACGTCCCAGGTGGAGGCATCCGCCCTTTTGGTAACGGGGATGTACACTGAGCGTTTGCCATTGACCAGCGCATAGGATGTCGTGACGTCTGCGCCCAAGCTCACCGTTGCAATGTCACGGATATATATGGCAGGTCCGCTGCCCAGTTGCAGCGGTGTATTCTGCAGGTCCTGCAGGTTTTCGATGACGCTGTTCTGCGGCGTGATATAAGTAGTATCGCCGATGCGAACATTCCCCGCGGGCGTGATCGTATTGGATCGTGCCAGGGATTGGACCACCTGGTCAGGAGAGAGGTTGTAAGCCCGCAGCTTTGCCGGGTCGATGGTGATCAGCACCGTCTTTTGGTTGCCGCCAAAGGGTGGGGGCGCCGATACGCCCGGCAGGGTGGAGAACATGGGGCGGACTCGAAAGAGCGCCAGGTCGGATATTTCACTTAGTGAGCGTGTGTCCGAACTGAATACCAGCTGACCTACCGGTACACTGCCCGCGTCAAAGCGCGTGACGAAAGGCGGCACCGTTCCCGGCGGCATAAAGGCCCGTGCCCGGTTGACATATCCTACTACTTCCGCCATGGCCTGGCTCATGTCCGTACCTTCGTTGAATTCTATTTTAAGAAGGGCTGAACCCTGGATGTTGCGGGACTGTACATATTTTACTCCCGTGATGTAGAGAAAGTGATATTCATAGTACGAGCTGATGAATCCTTCCATCTGTTCCGGCGACAATCCGCCGTAGGGCTGCGCTACATAGACAGTAGGCAGACCCAGTTTTGGGAAGATATCGATCCTGGAGTTCCGGATCGCCAGGTATGAAAAAAAGAGGATAGCCAGGACGGAGACGATGACCGTGACAGGGTGGCGCAGGGCTGATGAGATCAGTTTCATGGCTGCTGGATTTGTTCGGTGAAGAGACTGAGATGACCCGTTGCGACAGCCATGTCCAGGAGCGACCGCCATACCTGTATCGTCGCGCCTGCTTGTGCGATCTCGGCTTTTAAAAGGTCGTATTGGGCCTGTGTCAGGCGGGTGTAGTCGATGAGCCCACTCTGATAGCTGAGCTGTAATCCGCTGAAGGCCGACTGTTGGGTGCGGGTCACCGTTGGAGCATGTCCTGCGATCAGCAGGTTTTGGCGATAGGCATACCGCGCCGTCTCCACCTGTTTGGAGAGATCGAGCGTCACCTGGGCCAGCTGTGCTTCATCCGCGCGGAGAAATGACCGGTATTGTTTTTTGATAATATTGACCTGTGAGAATTGAAGGATAGGGATGCTGAGCTGGACGCCTGCGCCATAGTTATCGCGGGTCAATGACCAGCCTGCTGATTTGTCGATGGCGCCCGTGGAGGTGACTCCCGAGCCCCGTGCATAGGCATTGGCCCAAAGGTCCAGGCGCGGCCTCCAGGCCCGTTCTTTTTCCCTGAGCGATGATGCGGCGAGATCGCGTCGCGCCTGGTAGTAGTGATACAGAGGATTGTCCATAAAGGTCTGAGCAGAGTCAGGAAACAGGGGTGTCTTTGTGGCAATAGTTGTGTCCGTGAGGGTGATATCCTCCGGTGATGAGGACAGGCCTGTGAGACGTGTCAGCTCGATGAGCTGCAGCTGATATGTACGTTGCGTATTCAGGTAGTCCATCTCGGACTGGGCCAGGGATGCCTGGAACTGGGCCGTATCGATGCCCGGGCGCAGCCCTTCCTTAGCCAGTACCAGCGACTGTTGCAGGGCCTGACGGGTTCGGTCTGTATTTGATCGTAAGCTTGTCAGGAGCTTTTGGAGATAAACCAGATCGAGATAGATCGTCAGCGCCGTGTATTGCTGCCGGAATACTGCGTCATTGTATTCGGATGCGGCCAGCTTGTATTGAGCTGCGGCCTTGTCGATGGCAGCCTGGCGCTGGCCAAAGGTGATCGGTTCCCATCTGAGGAGGGCGGCGAGGGCCGTGCCCGGTACCGGATCATAGACATTGGAAGCGCTTGGCGGTCCCGTGATAGGCTCCATCAGACCCGGATAGCTCATCCCTGTAATATTATTGTAGGTGGCATATCCTGCCTGGTAGCCCGCCGTCAGATCGGGGACCAGCGTATTATGCGCCAGATCAGTGTTATAGCCTGCGGCAACCGTCCGTTCCTTATATGCCTTCAGCTGCGGTTGTTGTGTTTCGACAAGGGATAAGGTTTCCCGGATGGAGAGCGTCTTCGGCTGTGCCTGGGATAGGGTGATCCAGGTGATGCCCATGACCGAAAGAAGCAGCCGAAGGTGGGTTGAAAAGGAAAACAGATCCATGATACAGGTGAATTGGCGGCAAATTAGGCAGGGCCGCCAAGACAGGATGGTAAAAACGCTGCTATTGATGGTGATTTTGAAAATGCAGCTTCCGAAACTCTTCCGGGGTAGCCTGTTCATGATGTTTAAAGAATTTTATAAAATAAGAAGGGTCCTTAAAGCTCATCTGGTAGGCAATCTCGCTGATATGGTTGTCCGTATAGAGCAGGAGGCGCCGGGCTTCCCCGATGATGTGCCTGTTCAGCACTTCACTGGCGCTTTGATCTACAGCCTTGCGGCAGGCTGCATTGAGATTTTGCGGGGTGCTGCCCAGTTGTCTGGCCAGTACACCTACTTTTCGCTGGATATTAGGGTGGGTAAGGAGAAGGTCGACATAGCGGGCATAGAGCTGGGTCTGTATACCCGTGTGCTGGAAGGCATGGCGGCCTTTTTCCAGCAGCAGCGCGATCAGCGCTTTGAGGAGACCGTCGACGGTATGGTATTCATAGACAGAAGGTTGTTGGGAATAGGTTACCAATAAGGCAAACAGGCTTTCCAGGTCCCCGGCCTCTTTGAGGTACAGGCAGTTAGCGTGCCAGATGAGGGGAAGCAATTGTTTTAACGATTCATCGCGGCTTTGCTGTAAAAAGGTGTTCTTGAAAATAATGACATATCCTTCCGGCTCATTATCCATATCCCAATTATGGACCTGTTCGCGGTTGAGGAAGAAGAATACCGGTGGATTGATATCGTAACAATGGCCGTCGATCCAATGATGACCGCTGCCGCGGGAGAGGAAAATGATCTCGAAGTACTGTTTATGTTTATGGGGAGGAGTGACCAATGTTCCCTTTCGGAAAGGTTCGATCTTTATATGCTTTTCTGAGCTGATCTTATTTTTAGTAGGGATGATCTTTTCCAATGGTGATTATTAACAGGCACAATTTCTGGATAAATTCTGGATTTTTTCTGAAGTGATATGCCCATAGGCTGACATTGCCATAAATTAGATATATTTATGAAAACCCTTTTCGATGAAACTTTTTCTTTCACTGTCATTGATATGGCTGTTTGCATCGGCCAATATAGCCCGTCCCAGATTGTATGCCGACCACTTCGAAAACATCCTGGGCACTTCTATGGAGTTAAAAATTACATCCATCTCGCGGGAAGAATCCGAAAAAGCACAGAAGGCGGTGCTTCGGGAAATATCGAGGATGACTGCTATCCTCAGCGCTTATGATCCAGGCAGTGAGTTCCGGCGTTGGGAAGCCACTTCTCAAAAGGCGGTACCTGTATCTCACGAGCTTTTTGAGGTGTTGGATCTTTTTGACCGGTGGCGGAGCCGAACCGGCGGAGCATTGGATGCCTCCGCGGAGGCGATCACAAAAGTATGGAAAGAAGCTGCGATACGGCAGCGGCTTCCAACCTCCGCCGAGCTGGAAGCAGCAGTAGCCCGGGTGAAACAGGCGCATTGGAGACTGGATGCAGCTCATCAAACAGCTACCCATCTCAGCGATGTTCCATTGATGCTGAATTCTTTTGTAAAAAGCTATATTATCCGTCATGCCGCAGAGGCCGGGATGGCGGCGTCAAAGGTGGACGCCATCATTGTAAACATCGGCGGCGACCTGGTGGTGATGGGCAATATGAAAGAGACCGTGCTGATCAGCGATCCCAAGGCCGACGCGGAAAATGACCTGCCCATCGACCGGATCAATATCGGCAACAGGGCGGTGGCTACCAGCGGCAACTACCGCCGGGGAGAAATGATAAAGGGCAAATGGTTTTCCCATATTGTCGACCCCCGAACGGGTGAGCCTGCCGCTGGGGTGATCAGCGCTACCGTTGTGGCATCGGATGCTACAGATGCGGGTGCGCTGGCTACTGCCTTTAATGTCATGAACCCTTCAGAAAGTGATGCATTGGCCCGGACGCTGCCTGGCATAGAATACCTTATTATCACAAAGACGGGTGAGCGGATCAAAAGTCCCGGATGGAATAAATTGGAGACAGCTGTTCAGCCTAAGGCAGCAAAGGCGGGTCCTGATTTTGAAATGCTTGTCAGCCTTGAAATAAATCTTCCGAATCAGGGAGCTGTCAAAAGGCCTTATGTGGCCGTATGGGTGGAAGACGAGAACCATGCGCCTGTCCGAACCATTTCATGCTGGCATGGCAGTGACCGTTATATACCGGAGCTCAGGTCCTGGTACCTGAAATACAGAACGATCTATACATCGGATAAAAGCTTTAGCAGCTCGATGACCAGCGCCACCCGATCGGCTGGGAAATATACCGTAAAATGGGATGGGAAGGACGACAATGGCAATCCGGTGAAACCGGGAAAATATATCGTAAAAATAGAAGTGAGCCGGGAACATGGTACCTATCAGCTGATGCGGCAGGAAATAGAATGGAATGATATGCCTAAGACGTTCAATTTAGCCGGCAATATCGAGATCTCCGCTGCTTCACTCGAACTTAGGAAAAAAAGCAATGGAAATTAGACGTAATCTGCCGCGGCTTACGCGATGGCTGCATATCTATCTCTCGATGCTGAGCTTTGCCATCGTCTTCTTTTTTGCAGTAACGGGGCTTACGCTAAATCATGCGGAGCGGTTCAACGGCCAGATGCATGTC
>Ga0105239_10001503_pt1 | contig 30993 bp, 35 predicted proteins | sample KBSC44metaG_FD_92761 | JGI IMG/M metagenome (GOLD analysis project Ga0105239, IMG submission 92761) | Corn rhizosphere microbial communities from Kellogg Biological Station, Michigan, USA - KBS C4-4 metaG | ecosystem: Host-associated > Plants > Roots > Rhizosphere > Soil | place: Michigan, USA...
CTCGAAGGGCTCCCTGGACTTCAAGTGGGAAGCTGTCGATCGGAGGCAACAGACGTCTACGATGGTTCACTAGCCAGGGCAATCCGGCCAGATGAAGGAGTGGCTCATTGGTTCCCTCAGCGCAGCCGTTGGAGTCCGTCTCGGACGTCCTGCCGCTTGACTACGGATACTTCAGTCTGGTGGGCGACCGTGGGGCCGCTGGCGACACGTCACAGGATCTCGACCCGCAGCAGGTGCGCAGCGGAGCTGCGCTCGTGGTGTTGTCCAGCGTGCAAACGACACGCGTGAAGGTTGTGGTGTCGTTGTGGGAGGAGCCGGCTCCGGACGGCAGCGGGGTGTTTCTCGGCGAGGGAGTCCTGTGGTGTCCGGAGGCTGAGGTGTCCATCGACTCGCCGCCTGACACGTGGGAGTTTCTTGCCGTGGCGCTGGAGGAGCCGGGCCATTACGGCGTGAAGGTGTGGCGCGAGCCTGTAAGTGAAGACGTTGTCAAGGAGCGGTTCGACGTGCGGATGTGGCTGCGCCCCGGCCGGTGACCGGGGCACAGATTAGTTAGGGCAGGATGTCGACGTAGAACAGGTCCCGCTGGAGGATGCGGTCGCTGTTATACCAGCCTCCGAGGGTTCCTCCGGCAGAGCGGTTCTGCGCGGCGTCGACGTAGCGGACTGAGAAGTTGTGGTTGTCGAGTCCGGCTCCCTCCCAAACGGAGGAGAACGGGAATTCGTCGCAGTCCATACCTGTCACGTCGACTGTCGGGTTCGCTGCCCGCCACGAGGTACAGGCCGCGTTCTTGTTGGTTTCGTTGGCCGCCTTGCGTGTGGTGGAGTCTGCGTCCCAGCCGTCAACGAGGCGGTGCAGCGTGGGACGGCCGCGCTCGGCCACGCCGGGCATCATCTTGTCAGCGAAGATGGGCCAGGTAGTGGCTGGTTGGGAGATGGCGTCCCAGATGTGCTGAGCGACCTCGCCATTGCTCGTCGAGCTCAGGGAGTAGAGCTGGAAGGCGGGGACTACCAGGTCGAAGACGTCGCCGTTGAGGGCAGAGGTTCCAAAGTAGCTGGCGGAGTCGGCGCGTGTTTCGGTTTTGGCTATCGGGCCGAAGTAGCCGCTTTCGGTGAGGATCGAGGTGCTAATGGGGCAACGGGAAACGTGGTCCTGGCTGTAGCCCTCGGAAGGGTCGCTCCACACTTCATGGAAGGCGGTCTGTCCGGCCTGCCACTGGCTGAGTCGTGTCGGGTTGGAAGGGTTGTCGGTGACGTGGCACGGAACATTCGTGCCGTCGGCACCGCTGTAGCCGCTGGTTTGGAGGACGTCTTCCACGATCCCGTCGTCGACGGTGCCGGTTAGGACGATATTGCTGAACTCCGTCTCGAAGTACGCACCCCGATCGTTCACGAAGGTGTTGCCTACAGCGACTTGGCGCCATCTGACGGTGCCAACGACCACATTGTTACTCAGGATGTCGTAGCCGTAATTGTGGATATCGCAAAAATCGACGCGGGTGGTGCGTGTGCCTTCGTTTCTGAACAACGCGGCGCAGTTGGCGATGGCGACGTTCGATGTGACCGTACTCGCCGCAGAGGTGACACCGGAAGCGCCGGTGGTCGGGTCGACGGCTCCGGTGCGCTGGGCGACCACATCACCGTGCTCGGTTGCCGTCGCTAGGGTTGGAGGCGCGGTGCTTCCCTTGGCTATGGACGCGATCCTGTCGCCGATCTTGGGAAGGGGGTGGGTCGCATCGATGTGTTGGACGGGGCCGTCTGTGATCTTGGCGCTGTGCGGCGACGCGGCGGATGCCTCTCCGGCAGAGATGATCCCTGTTGCGATCAGGACGCCAACTGCGAGTAGTCGTAGTGCGGCATTTCGCGGTGTGCTCACCGAACCTCCAGGTGGCGGTAGGTAATCGGCGGGCGGGTATGTGCCAGCTCAGCCGACTACCATGATCAGAGATCTGATGATCTCTTGCTTCGCAAGACTCTCAGTATCCTGATTAGCCTTCAACATCAGATGAGATGGGCAGATTCAGCCTGTTCTGATGGCAGCGACAAGGACTGAGCCAGCCAGGCCGGTCTCGGCGAGACAGCCGTCGACGAGCCGGGCCGGTACCGGATCCGTTTGAGCGCGAAGCGGACGGTGTCAGCCAACTCCCGGGACCAGGTTGGCCAGCGGACCCCGCTTGATCAGCGACCAGATGCCATCACATGACCGATCAACCCTCTGACCTGCACGGACCATCCTCCAGTGGATCGAAAACAGCGTCTGAGGAAAGACGGCTCACCAAGTTCTCAGACCCTTAGCAAGCCAGCCACCGCCACGATTCGGTCGTCCGCCCGCGGCGAGTTCACCTGATCTGCATAGCCCGCCGCCGTCGCGAGGGCTGCCTGCGCCTGGTCAAGTTCACCGGAACGCGCGTAGGCCTCGGCTAGCCAGGACCAGTAGAGCGACTGTTCTCGGTGTGAATCTTCTGGATAGCGTGAGAGCACACCCAACAGCAGCGGCTCAGCTTCCGCGGGCCGGCCCAGCTCCACCATGACGCGGGCGCGCATGGTTGAAATCTCATCCCGGTTCAGCCAGTAGACCCACTCAGGATCTGCGTCACCAGGTGACCGGTTCTCGTACGCGTCGTCGACCAGGTCCAGCGTTCGCAGTGCCGCGTAGGCGTCCTTCGCTTTGGCTGCTGCCCAGGCCACGCGCTCAAGCAGCAGCACCTGGGTAGTCGGCGTCGCTCCGTTGGAGCCTTTCACCGCGGAGCGGGCCAACAACAGCGCATCCGCTGGCTTCTTGACGTTCGCGATCTGGTAGCTCAGCGAGGAGAAGAGGTTGGCAGCCAGCGGCCGGTCGCCGGCCTCGGTCGCGGCACTTACACCAGAGAGGTATAGCTGCTGCGCCTGGTCATGGCTCCTGGCGTCAGACGCGACCCAGCCGGCCAGCTGCGCCAGCTCCCCCACGGCGGTCAACAACCGACGGCCAACCGGGTCGGAGTAGGCGGCTTCGCGCACCAACTGCTCGGTGTCCCGCAGCTCCTTCGTAACGACCGGCTTCAGATCTTCGCCGCCCACGCTGTCGTCCAGGTGGCGCAGCTGCACCACCCGCTCCTCCACCTGGGTCGCGAGCTCCGTCCCGACGTGCCGGCCTGACCGACTCTCAACCACCTGCGGGGAGTCCATCACCAGCCACTCGTGAGCCATTCGCAGCGGTTCGGGCAGCAGCGCGGTGAGCGCGTCCACCGGCACGTTGAGAGTCGCTGAGTAGGCCGCGATGACGTCTTTGGAGGCGGAGCGCTTTCCCGTCTCCACGTTGCTCAGGTGGGCTTTGGTGAAGTGCGTACGCAGCGCCATCGTGTCCAGAGACAGGCCAGCTGCCAGCCTCGCTGCCCGAAGGGCATCCCCAATCCGCATCTCCACCTGAATACCTCTGAATACCCCAAGCCTGTATCGGTGCAGCTACTGCCGGCTACATCCTTTCATCTATGAGCACTGATCAGGTAGCGAACGTGGTAGCGCCGCACACGGCGGCGAGCCTCATTGCCGCGGTGGCGCAGTCGCCCGGGCCGCCGCCGGTCGGCTCCACGGTCGCGGAAGAGATGACCTTGAGGCCGGTCAACCCGACGCCGCGTGGCACCATCGCACGACTGGCCAGTCGTCCCCAGTACCGGCCCCCGCTCGCCAAAGATGAATACGACCGCCCCGACGGCCCGCATTCAATAGGCCAGATCAAGCGGGGGTTCTTCATCGCCGTTGACGGCCGCTGGGAACGGGTGGAGGGCTGCACGAAGATCAATGGCATGGTCCAGGTGGACACCGCCAGGTGGAAGTTCGAAGCCCACGAGGTGACGCCCTGTTTCCTCGTTCAGCTGAGGAGTGGCGCAGATGCCCTTCCCACCAGGCGGTGAGCCAACCCCGGCCGAGAGACTGGCTCCGGGTACTGAAGTGCTCCTCGGCGCGGCGATCCGGACGTTCGACCGGGTCGAGAAGTCCCAGGGCGGATCGTTCTGGTTCGTGTACTGGCAGGGCATTGACGCCCCGACCAAGTACCAGGAAGAGCCTGTTCTGATGGTTTGGCCGAGACCGAAGTCGGCCGTATAGATCCCCGTCGCCGAGTGATGCTGTGCCCCAGTGTGATCCTCGGCGACGGGAAAGCTGGCCCTCGCAGACCACACTCATGCCCAGCGAGGGCCAGTCCGCCGTCCGGCGCTGTGGGGCGAAGCCGGGCGGCGGCAACAGCCCCCGCCGCCGAGTGACCCCCCACCGTGAGTCCTCGGCGGCGGGCGCGGACTCTACTTTCCCGCAAGCAAGGAGGGTCCGCTTGGCGTGCCGTCGTCGTGCCGGGCGACGGCACGCCCACCTGCGAGACAGGCCGCATATCCGGTTAGAGAGGAATCCCAGTGACCGTTCTCGATGAACAACCGCCCGCCAACGTGACCACCGCATCGTTCGACCCATGCAACCCCACCTGCATCCCGCAGATCTACACGCCCAACCCGAACTGCTCACCGTGGTCACGGGCGGCGCAGACGGACCCGATGCGTACCGGCGACCCGTGCCTGCCCGACACGCCGCCGGAACGCTGCCCGCCCACGCAGCAATGCTCGCCTGACACCGATGCCGATCCGCGGAAGTCCGCCAGCTTCCACGACCCGGGCGTGCCGGCCGAACGCTTCGGCGGCGCCGGGTTCCTCTGGCTCGACCTGACGCGTGACTGCTCGCTCAAGTGCGACCACTGCTACAACGCCTCTGGCCCCAGCGGCGACAAGAAGCTGCTCAAGGTGCTCACCGAGGCTTCACCCTCGGCCGCGCTGATGCAGCCCGAAGACTGGTTCAGAGTTCTGCACCAGGGCGTTCAGGCCGGCGTGACCATGATTCAGCTCATCGGCGGCGAGCCGACCATGTATCACGGGTTCACCGAGGTGCTGACGTACGCGCTGAAGCTGGAGCTCAAGGTCGAGGTCTTCTCGAACCTCGTCCACGTCCGCGACATCTGGTGGCCGCTGTTCCAGAACCCGGCGGTGTCGCTGGCGACGTCGTACTACTCGGACGACCCGGCGGAACACGATGAGATCACCGGCCGGGACAGCCACCGCAAGACGCGGGCCAACATTTCGCGGGCCATCCAGCTCGGCGTCAGCCTCCGGGTGGGCATCGTCCACGTCAACCCGACGCAGCGCGTGCGCGAAGCTCGGCGCGACCTCGAAGCCCTCGGCGTGAAGCCCCACCTGATCGGCTACGACCGCGTGAGAGCCTTCGGGCGTGGACGGGGCGAGCACGCCTCATGTGACGTCAACGAGCTGTGCGGCCGGTGCGGCGACGGCCGCGCCGCCATCGGGCCGGACGGCACAGTGACGCCGTGCATCATGTCGTCGTGGCTGGGGGCCGGCAACGTCAAGACGACGCCGCTCGCCGGTATCTTGGCCGGCAAGGAGATGGCGGCGGCGAGGGTGCTGATCCCGGCCAGGTCGGCCAGCGGTTGTGACCCTGACCCTGACGGGTGCCGGCCGGATGCGTACCCCTGCCAGCCGCAAAACGGAGGATAGGACCGCCTGATGCTCGATGAGGACATGGCTGAGGCGACCACCGGCGACTTGCACCAGGCCGCCGACCACCTCGGTGTCGTCCTCATCGGGCAGCCGGTCGCCTCGTTCTTTTCGCTCGGCTCCCACGTCCAGCGTGGCGGGGCCGACTACTGGCTGCGCGTGCGGCGCTGTCACTTCTTGAAGTGGGTGCCTTCGCGCGTCCTCGGCTATGAGGATTCGGCCATCATCGGTGGCGTGCCGAAGCCGGTTGTGGTGGACATGGCGGAGCTCTGGGACAGCCCGCATGTCGTTCGTGCCGAGCTATTGAGTTACGTCGGTGCTCCTGTCATCAGCAAGGGATTGCACCTGAAGACCGCTCCGGATCTCCCTGAAACGTGGTGGTCGGCGCTGCGCGATGCGATGAAGAACCTCGCCAAGACCCCGACTGACCGCGACAGTGCCCATGTCTTGCGGGATGCCGAGTGGATGCGCGCCTTCTACGCGACCGACATCCCGGACCCGACAGACTGGGCCACCGAACACGAAGACCCACACTGGGCCAACATCACCGGCCCCGAACTGAACATCCTCGACTGGGACTTCTGGGGCCGGCAGCCGCGGGGCTTCACCGTCGCCGGGCTGTACTGCACATCCCTCGCGGTGCCCCAAGTCTCCGAGCGGATCTGGCACGAGTTCGCCGATCTACTCGACGCCCCGAGCGGCCGATGGTCGATCCTCTACCACCTGTGGTATCGACGGCGAGGCCTACCGACATTCGCGGCATGGGAGCGTGGCGCTGCCGTGGCTCGCAACGTCCTCCGGGACATGGCGTGACCGAGGTCAGTCGGCAAGATCAGGAGCGGATCGAGCAGATCCTCGCTCTCCGCTGCCCGGACGCCACGGCCTTTCTCGACCTGGACGCCGAGGGCATGGACCCGATGACAGCCCGCCTCGGTGACGTCTACGACGTAGTTCTCTGTGTTGGGCCAGCCTTCGCAGCCCTGAGTAGTCGCGATGAGCTCCAAGCGGCGTTCCGAACGTTCGCGGCTCATTCGAGATTCGGTACCCAGCTCATTGTCCGGAGGCCGGCACTGGTTCATCAGGCGGTGCTGGAATGGCGGGCACGCTCAGCGTGGTTCGGGTTCTTCGCTTCGTTCGGAGATCTTCGGGTCTTCGGCTACGGCATCGACATGAGCGACAACACCGACGACGGCGGCTTTTAGATGTACGAGCACCAGATGACCAGCCCGGGTCACCAAAGTCGTTGGCTGAGCGAGGACGCGCTTGCTCTGATGAGCCTATGGGCGCGGCAGAGAGCCCACCTTGCCCGAATTGACACGATTAGCCCCAACGCTTAATCTATGAATAGTCGTATGTTGATACGACGACGACAAAACAGCTGGTCACGCCCCCAGTAACTTATGGGTTGGACGCGACCGGTCACGAGCCGTTCGCCACCTCTGAGGTTGCGTTTCGGTCACAGTCTTGTGGCCGATCTTGCGCTTTGAGGCTCGGCGAGTATGTCGTGGCCCAGCAAGAGTGTGGGCCCGGACGACGTACTCCCGAAAGGCGAATGAGTCTATGACGAGGTATGGAGAGTTGGCGGCAATGGACCTGGTGGAACGAGCGTCGAGGCTCACCCTGGACCAGCGACGCGAGGAACAAGAGGAGCTTGAGCGGGCGGAAGAGGTCTTGTTGGCTAAGGCTCGGGAACTCGTAGGGCCGTTCAAGCTAAAGGACCTAGAGCGAGCAGTTACGACGCAAGAAGGTCTTTCCGAAGACGCAGTAAGCCGTGCGTTCGGCGATCTCCTTATCGACGGAGTGTTCCGCATGTACGACGGCGACGGCGACGGCGACATGATCAGCTCGTTTCGTCGACGCTAGATCTAATCCCGAGATCCTAGGATCTCGGGATTCTTCATATAGGGACGTCGAACTATGTTCCGAAGGAAGCCTAACATGGCTCAGGTGAAAGTGCCTGCCGAGGGATTCGACGCGATCCGTCCCGCCAATGAACCAGACGAGAGGTTCGAGGACGAAGAAAACTACCGCGATACACGAACCGCATTTCAGCACGACCGTGACCGAATACTGTACTGCTCCGCTTTTCGTCGTCTTGCAGGAGTAACGCAGGTGGTTGCAGTTCGCGAGCAAAGACTGATTCACAATCGTCTCACTCATAGCCTTAAGGTTGCACAGATTGCTCGACGGATGGCTGAGCGGCTCATTGATATCGAAGGGCGCGACTTCAAGACTGATCTCGTCGGGGCCTCCTCACTACAGCTCCCGGACATAGTTGAGGCAGTCAGCCTTGCACACGACATAGGCCATCCCCCTTTCGGCCATGCAGCCGAAGTTGCTCTCGATGATCTAATGAAAGATCTCGGAGGATTCGAGGGGAACGCGCAATCCTTTAGGATCGTTACAAAAATCGCCGTCCGTAAGGCAAAATTGGGCGGCTTGAACCTAACACGCGCTACCCTTAACGGCATCTTGAAATATCCGAGATACCGCGAGAAGAAGTCTCAGTCGGGTCAAGACCTAATACCCTGGACTGAGCGAAGCAGGGGCACTAAGTGGGGTGTGTACCGGAGCGAAGAGGCCGAGTTTAAGCATGCGCGAGAGCGTCTAGCCACGACTCCGCTCCTTGTCCCACCGAACCAAGAGCGCTGGCCGAAAGACGAGACTAGAAGTGTCGCCGCTATCATCATGGACTGGGCGGATGATATTTCCTATGCAACCCATGACATTGACGACTACTTCCGTGCGGGACTTATTCCACTACAAGAGCTGCGCCGCCAAGATAAAGAGCGTGAAGCATTTCTCAAAGAAGCAGAGTATGCCCTAGGCGCTAAATGGGGGGACGGCTCAACGTTTAAGCGAGAACTTGATCGCTTCGCCACTGTATTGCCTTTGCGCAGCTATGGCGCAAGTCGGAGAGACAAGGAGCGGATAGGCTTCTTCACTACGAGCCAAATTCGTTATCTCGTGTGCGCGCTCCACTCGACGCCAAACTTCCTTAACCCATTTATCGAGGTTGATGAAGCAGCCCAGTACAGGGCTGAGCTACTCAAGAAGATGACATGGATATATGTCATCGATCGCCCTCCACTAGCCTTTGCTCAAGCGGGGCAAAAGAGGATAATCCGCGAACTTTTTGACATCTTGACTTCAATGCTTTCTGAGGGCCCATCACCTCTGGAAGGCACGAAGGAGCCTCTGAGTATCCCTCCAATGCTATGGGAGCTTTACGAAGGCATCGAGCAGGAAGAACTCAAGAGCCGCTGGTGGACATCTGCCGATCAGCGCATCGGCAGGGCCGTCTGCGACTATATCTGCACTTTGACGGAAGATCAGACGCTAGATGTCTACGAACGTCTTACAGGTCTAACTGTTTCACGAGGATCAATATTCGGCGGCTGGCTCTAGCGGCCCAATGTGTTCTTGTGCGCACCTTGGCGAACCTTGCTGAGCATGCCACTTGGTGATGAACGACGTTCTGCCAGCCGCCTCGGCGGCTGGCCCACCCACCAGATTCGGATAGTCCGCGAAGACGTCCGTGAGCGATGTCCAGCCGACCTCCCACACCGCCGATACTTCGAAGTACTGGAACGCAACGGTCTGGCCGTCCGTCTCGTTACTTCTCTCCCAATATGGAAATTCTGGAGTCCACCACGCAAGGTACGGATCGCCCTGATGCGGCACCATGATCGCCCAGGTTGGCGTCTCGCTGGCTCGCTCGGTCGTGCCCGGCTTCGCTCAGAAGAACGACAGCATCTGGCCGTGGTTGCTGGAGACGGAGCAGTACCAGACCGGCCACGATGCGCTTGGCCTTGCCGCTACGGGAGCGTCGAGCAGCGGCGTAGGTCGGCTGCGGTGGCGACGGCGGCGATGCCGGACGGGATGGGGGCGGTTCGGGAATGCGAGCCGGTGGCTGGGGCGCGCTCTTGACCGTGACACTCAGCTTGATCTCGATGGCGACTTCGTCCAGTTGAACGTGGAGCTGGTCCACCTGTCGACCGGACGGCCTAGTGGCCGGGATTGTTAGACCGATGAAGTAGATACGAACGCTCCGCTCGTCCTCACCCCGTACGACCTCGGCTCGCCAAAAGCGGCCTGTCGCGCGGTCCAGCTTCACGCTGCGAACCGGCGAGTTGCCGACGAAGCTCAGCCACATCATCTGCGGCCCCGCGCTGCGGTCGGCCGTCACATCGCGAAGTCAACCGCTTCGGGGATCCAAACGGCCTTGCGCAGAAGAGGCGGCGGAGGCGGTGTCCGGGGTGGTGGCGGCGGAGGTGGGGGCGACTGTGGCCGCGCCGGTCTCGGCGGCGGTTGCGGAGGCCGCGGTGAGACCGTCCCAAACCCCAGCTTGGCGTTGTAGGCCCGGCGTTTGACCGGATCCCCCAGGAACTCCCACGCGGTGGTGACCTCCGCGGCTCGCTGGTGGAGCCCGGCGCGCTCGTGTTCGGGATGCCCGTCTGGGTGGAGTTCGCGGATGAGACGTAGATACGCCCGGCGAATCGTGGCTTTGTCCGCGTTCACCGGCACATCAAGCACCGCGTATAGATCGTAGGAGGGGATAGCCATGGGCTGCGCCTACAGAGTTGCCGATCTTGAAGCGATCGGGGTTCAACCGTAGGCACGCTGGACAGATCTATACAAGACCCTTGATTTGCAACGAATAGAAGCGGGAGCGGTCCAGGCCGGGTAGAGCCCCGCAGCCCCTTGTCGTTCAACCGCATAGGCAGGTCATCATCACGCCGCCCAGGCGCGAAAGCCTCGTCTATGCAGGCGCAGTAGGCCCCACCGCGGCCCTCTTACGAGCAGATCCGGCGCCCGACACGGAAGCCTCCACCACCGGCTCGCGGATCTCTGCCTACGGACGAAGCCGGCAGCAACACGTGATGACAGCAATGCACTTCTGGGGGCACGCGCGGCCGACAACCTGGACCGCACGCCGGTCTCACGGTGGGGTAACCGCCAAAACAGTCGACGGATAATCAGGGCTCTGCGAGACTCGGGCTGCTGCATCGATGCTAATAGCCCAAGTTGAAGGGGGTGCGGGTGTGGCTAGCGCTTCGGATCGCCGCGTCAGGGTTTGGGAGCGCCTCCAACAGGTCCCCAGCTATGGAATCAGCCACGTCACAGTCGAAAGCTCACCCGTTCTGGCACAGCAGGATGTTCACTTCGGTCAACTGACTGTCGTGACAGGAACGCATGGAGTAGGTAAGTCCTACCTGCTTCGCAGCATCGCAGCGCTGCTGCCGCGCGGTTATGGCTTTCCCATGGGCCCACCGTTCTTCAGTGGGGATGGCTCCAATAAGGGCGTTCTCAACGGCAAATTTACCGCAACCTACCTTGACGGCCAGACCCTGCACCCATGGACCCTCGACCTTGGCCGGGCGAACCGCGATGCCCTTCCAGAAGCGCCGCTCAGCGATCTTGGGGAACAGGCCCCGTGGACCCGCTATGTCGAACCGTCCCTGATGTTCTCGGAATACTCGATGCTCTTCCAGGGCTACGACTCCAACTTGGAAAGCTTTCCTTCGCGTCCGCTGATGCCGCCCAGCCGTCCAGAACTTGAGTACCTGCGCGATGTGCTTGGACGGCGGTATGAGACCTTTGAGTGGCGCGAAATCAACACCGAGCCAAGCGTCGATGACGGTCACTACTGGGTGCCGCACGTCGAGGCGACGGTCGACGGTCGGGTCATCACCAGTGCGCAGATGAGTTCCGGGGAGCTGTGGGTTCACTACGTGCTCTGGTCACTTCGTACAGCCGGACCCGAGCAAATCATTCTGATCGACGAGCCTGAGGCGTTTCTCTCGCCGGCCGGGCACCGCCCGTTTCTGGACGAGATCGCGCGGCTTACGCTTGCGAGCAAGGCTCAGACCATCGTAGCCACGCATTCCGCGGCCATGATCGATCGAACGCCAGCTAGCATGATCCGGGTCCTGGCACCGAGCACGGCAGGCGTACAGATCGTCAGGCCAAGCAGCTCGATCTCCGCGCTGCGAATGCTCGGACAATATCCGGAGTTAGCCGGCATCGTGCTCGTGGAGGATGACCTAGCACGTCGGATCGTGCAAGCCATGCTATCCCGGTCCGACAACTACTTGGCTCAGCGGGTGGACATCGTCGACTGCGGCGGCAAGGACAAAGCCCTCGCTACCGCGCGAGTCATGGCCCGATCGACAAGGCTCGCGGTTTGCGTCGTCCTCGATGGCGATCAGCGCGACGCGAACGTCGATCACACCGGCCTCCGCATCGCGTACCTCCCCGGCGATGAACCCGACAATGCGATCCTGACATCGGTGCGCACAGCCCCGGGTCGACTCGCCGAGCGAGCTTCCCTCAACGCGGACGACGTCGCCATGGCCCTGGACGGACTCAGGTTCCACCCGCATCAGTATTGGTTCTCGAAGCTGGCCGAATCGCTAGGACTCAGTCATGAGATCCTTGTTAGCCATCTGATCTACCTTTGGTTTCAGGACGACGCTGTCAATGCAGATGCCATGGAGATCGTCAGGAAGATCGGCGAGGCGCTGGTCTACTCGCGCCGATCCTAAGCTTGTTGTTTAACCCGACATGCCTCGCGAGTGACGAGGCTGGCGAGCCGGCGCGAGTGCCGGAGCGTGGTGTGTTCAGGGCGGAGCTGGCCGGCTAACGAACTGAGTCGCCGGGGTCTTGCACTTTAGCGGGACTCCGGCGGCGCAGGAGCCGGATCGTAGAGCGCTTCGCAGCGCAAACTAGCTATTGGATGATCTACAGAACCGACTACAATATAGCGATGGACGTGCAAAAACTACTCAAGACGCTGCAAAGTGATGTTCGAGCCGAGCGTGAGTTGACCACGCACTTTGGCCGCAGTGGCAAGATTCCGGCACGGCTTGCCACACCTGAAGCCGGATTCTTGAATGTCGGCTCCGGTATCTCACAGATGATTCGCGAGGTCGTGGCAACGCTCCTGACCGACGAGCGGTTCGAGCATCTTGCAGATGAGGCTGATGCTGCTGTCTGGGAGTTTGTATGTGACTGTGCGATCAACCGCAGCACTGACCACGTCAAAGCGTTCATGAAAGCGAACGGCCGAAGCCTCACGTCTTATGTGATGCAATTCGGGATCGACTATCTCGGTGTGGCTGAACCGCAGGTAGTCGGTGACGTCGAGTTTCTAGCGCTTCCGGGCGAAGACACTGATGACGGCAGACACTTCAGGAGAGATGCTGCTGCCGGGCGCATAGCTCAGGTGACTGTCACCGGCACTGATCCACAGCGAGCAGTTGAACGCGGGCGCGAACGGGTTCGCCATGCTCTGGGCGTTCTGCGGGTGAGTCTTGCCAACGTTCACATGCTCCACAAGAAGCAGCTGCGCTTCCGACTTGGCGAGATGTACATCAGTGGCGGTCAGGGGTTTCACCGTCGCGAAGATGCCGCCTACTCGATCACGTTCGAGAAGTCGATAACCGACACGTTCCCGAACTTTGAACTTCTTCCCATCCCCTTCCCCGGCGACACCGAGATCCAAAGGCGACTTGCACTTGCCGTGTCATGGATCGACGCAGCGCACATGGACACAAGTCCCATTCATCGCGTCGGTTTTCTCTTTACGGCGCTTGAAGCCATGCTCGGCGACACTTCGGAAGGGCTGAAGGCGCCAGCCCTCGTTTTCTACCGGACTGCGCTGGGTCACGCAGTAAAGGGAAGCTTCCCCGACCCCAACAGGCTGTATTTTCTCTATGACCAGGTACGGTCATTTGCCACTCATGGCGAGGCAGTACCTGAGGTTACTGACGATGACGTTACCTATTTGAACTGGAACATCCGAGAGACGATGTTCGAGCTCGTGAGCTTTTGTGCTTCGCGCAACCTATCTAAGCGGTCTCAGGTGAGGCGTGAGCTTCTGAAGGATGGCGCTGACCAGCTGGCTCTCGACTTTCTGCGATCAAATGGCCCGGAGGAGTGGTGGGGCAACTGGTCACCGGGACCTAAGCCAGCCAAGGCGCAGCGAGAGAACCAACTCGCTGCTGAAGTCGAGGTGCTGAAAACGGAAGTGGATGGCCTGAAACGTCAGCTTGCCGAGCTGCGACAGCCCGTCGAGTCCGCGCCTGACGCGACTTCGGGCTGAATGCTGCGCGATAGTTACGGATCCCGAGACGCGCCGCACGGGCTGGTAGCCCATAGCCCTTCGGCGAGCTCGTCACCGCCGTCGTCGCCCCATCGACGTGACGCCAGTCGGCACGCGGTCGCCCAAAATGCCAGAGGACCCCGGCTTCCACGAAGCGAGCCGGGGTCCTCTGGAAGGAACTAGCTGGGCAGCTGCGTACCGGTAACCGCGGCGGACACGGTCTCGTAGATCGATAGCGGCTCGGGGAACCCGCGGCTGAGCATGTCGATGATCCGCTGCACGTTCGGCGCCACGCGGGACAGCCGCACCCAACCACTACGACGAGCCGCGAAGCCCGAGAGTTGCCACAGCGACGAGAGCCCCCATGAGTCAGCGAAGATCACGCCGCCCATGTCGAAGATGAGGCGCGGGTCGGTCTCGCGAAGCAGGTTGACCAACGTGGGATAGGCGATCTCACTGGCGGTGAGGTCAAGCTCGCCAGCGAGGTAGACGACGGTGTAGCCACGGCGCTTGTTGATGTGGATGTGCAGCATCTCGCCCGGGCCAGGGCCAAGCGGCGGTTGCATGATCGTCTCGGCCGGCCGCCGAGGGCCAGGTATGAACGCGCGGCGCGGGGCCGGAATCGCAACGTTCGGACGCTTGGCGGTGAGAGTGGTCATCATGGCCAGAACTCCAGTTCTTTGGTTTGAGTAGATGTTGGGTGGCGCCGACGTATCAGTGGTGCGCGCCAAGGGTGTCGGGCCGCCGCCGGGGCCGAGGTATCTTCCCGAGGCTCTCGTCGTCGTATTCGATGACCAGCTCGTTGACCGTCTCTTTGAGACGGGTCGGTAGTTCAGGCTGGAGTCCCCGCAAACACTGCGCGATCAGCTGCTTTGCGGCGCGTTCGGGCAACAACTCGTGCCACGCCGCGGGCGGCAAAGCAGGCTCGCCCTGAAGTTCGGCCTGCTGCTCCAGGCGCTGCCACTCTGCGCGCCAATAGTGCGCATCATGGCGGTCACCATTGGACTCGTAGTGCATGAGCAGGCACCGAGCAGCCTCTGGAATGCCACTACCAGCGGCGTACTGCCACAGGAACTGGGCGCCTTCGTCTCGTCCGATCAGATGGAGCAGGCAGCCAAAGACCAAGGCGTCTTCCGGCTCAGCGTGGTCGGCGATACCGAGTTGGGCAAGTGACGCCGCGGCCTGTGCCGTGTTCAGGACCCGCGCGGAGATCAGGTCGAGCTCTTGACGGGCATCTGTCTCCGGGCCGGCGTGGTCGGAGTGGCACACGACGTCGCTCCGGTGACCGCGGGCCAATGCTCGGACGATACGCTCGGCCGCCGTCGGCGCCTGGCTCAGGTCGTAGTCAGGCAGGATCAGCGCGTCGGAGAGCAGCGCCTCGATGGGGTTTTCAGAATCACCTGAGGAGTACACGGTTCACGCCTCGGTTCTGATCAGATGCGGACCCAGGTCCTCGGCGATGCGCTTCTTCCCGAGGCTCACATGCACTCGCACCGTGCCCTCTGGTATGCCCAACATCCGCGCGATCTTGCTGTCCTCGTAGCCCACGACATAACGCAGGACGATCGCGTTGCGCTGCCGCTCGGAAAGGCGGGATATGGCGCCGTACAGGCCGATCGAGCCCTCCAGTTCAGCGAACCAGTCGCTGCAACGCACCAGCGCCCGACGGATGGCCTGCTCGAATGCGGCGGTGCCTACCAGGGCGGACTCCGTAGCGTGCTCATCGAGCCACCGGGCAACCGTAGCCTTGAGTACCTTCCAGGCATGCTCCGCCGCTCTCTCCGCTGGCCGCAAGTCATGCCAGTACGTGGCAATGTGCAAGGTCAAGCTGTCGGCGATGAGCTCGGCCGTTTCCCTGCACCCGGTCTCAGCGTAGGCATAGCGCACCCACTTGATCTGGTGCCTTTCGTAGAAGGCCTTGAACAACGGGTCGGAGCTCACTTGCAGTGCCAGTGCCCCCTGGTTCACAGGTGCCTGGTTCAGGCCTTGATCGCCGGGGTTCATATCCTCGACCCCTCAACCTCGGACAGCTCGTTGCCGTACGTGATCCGGACCATGCCGGCTGCCGCACGGTGGGCGAGTTGCTCTTCCGTGCCGATGCGCACGCCCGCCGAGAGCAGCCGCCGGGTGATGGCCCACAAGTCGGCGCTGCCGATGCGGACGACCACCATCCCGGCAAGGATGTGCTCGATGTCAATGGTCATGGGCTTGATGTCCTCACGAGGGAGAGGCAGCGGACTGAGACCGACTGCGTTGTGTGATCGCCGAGTTGCTCACTGCTCTGATTCCACCAGACAGAACCCTGATTTGTTAAGACGGGGTTTAAAAATCTTGAACGTGCCCGGCGCATGCTCCGACCTGGACCTCGGCGCCACTTCCTCACCGAAGATGCGCGCTGGTTCACGCTTGGCCGTGCGAGAGCCTGTCAGGGACACGACGGCTGGACTTAGACGATCAAGACACCGCGGGTCTGCTATACCGTAGATCCAACGGGTCGTGATGCCGACCTGCTCACTGCGGAAGCGCCCCGGAAGCAATATCGGACTTCACGAACGTGCTCGCTGTACTTTGAGCGAGGGCGAACTCCACCACGCAGAACACGGCAGCCGCCGCGTTCGCAGAGGAAGCGGGCTAGCTATTTTCACCGCCATGACGTGGCTGTCCGCGTCTGCCCTGATCGGTACCATAGAAGGCTAGGGGTGCGGGCCAAGGGGACCCGGCCACGAATGGGCTGGAGAGCAGGACGTGGCCAGTCGGTCAACGACAGCGAAACAGATAAACCCGTCCGCGTACGACGCGCTTATCGAAGCGCTTGCAGCGATCTACTGGTACAAGAAGGATCTTGCGCGGTTCATCAGGGTCCGTGCGCGCGACTATCCGGCGCTGCTCAGTGGCATCGACTTCGACGACTACAAGCGCAGCTTCGCCCAGGACTTCGTCGACCGGCTCCAGGATCGCGAGGCTCAGCACCGCGACCTGACACTCGCAATCATGCTCGAAGTCGCTCAGATGGACAGCTTTCCGAGCCTGGCTCGACACGAGAACAGCGAACGACTGCTCGCTCAGGCGTACGAGGCAGTGGCGAAGCTCAAGGAGTTGACCGAGCGGCATCAAGGGCTCCTGGACGAGCAGGAGCAGTTTGCCGCCGAACTGGCTGCGAACCAGGCACGAATGCAAGCGCAGCAGGGTTTCACCGCCAAACTAGCGGAGCTCAAGAAACAGTTCGATGATCTCGCCATCATGACCAACCGCCAGAAGGCCGGTCGGCTGTTCGAGCCGTTCCTGAACACCCTGTTCCACCTGTTCGACCTGGAACCGCGGCTGTCGTATGAGCTGGCGTCGGAGCAGATCGACGGTTCCATGACATTCGACACCGACGACTACATCATCGAGGCGAAGTGGTGGAAGACGCCCATGGAGCGCGAGCACTTCGACACCTTCGACGCCAAGGTGAAGCGTAAGGGCAAGAACGCGCTTGGGCTCTACATCGCGGTCAACGGCTTTACGGCTGGCGCGCTCCGTGAGTACAACCAGCGCACTTCGTTTCTAACTATGGACGGGGGCGACCTCATCTGCGTCCTGGACGGCCGGATCACGCTCGACGAGCTGCTACGCCGCAAGAAGCGGTACGCCAACGAGACGGGCAACTGCTACTTCCCGGCCCACCTGGCAGTCATCGGTTAGCCGCGCGAGAGATGCGTCGGATCACCGAGGTTACACGCCGCCGGCTACGTGATGGCCTTCGCGTTCGGAAGACATGGTGGGGCGGAGAGCTCGACGAGATCGAGTTCCTTGGTCGGCTCTACGACCTGAACGCTCTGCCCAGCATCGACACGCGGTTCGCCACGGCTGAGCAAGACGTCTGGCAGCACTGCATTAACAACCCTGCGGACTGGCCAGACGGCTGGATCTGGGGCGACGAGCGGTTCGAGCTAGCGGACAGCGACGAAGCTCTCCTGCGCTTCCTAGTGGAGATGCTGCATCCGGCAGTCCGCACCGACCCCGCCGAGGTTGAACAACTCCACGTCTTCTTCAATGAGACGCTGGTGCATGACGGCTACGAAATCGTCCAGGTCGACAGCATCAGTGGCGCGCCGATCTTCGCTCCACGCACGATCGGCGCTGGCGTGGCCGGCACCATGAAGAACGTGATCTTTGCGGCGGACGGACCGAAGCCCGAGATCGTGCTCGGCGACGCCATCAACAACGACGTCGTGATCGTAAGGAACGAGCAGTTCTGCCTGGTCTACGACCAGCCGCTCGGTGCCGCGGGTCTCACCTGGGCCGATCTAGTCACCTGGTGGAGAGGTACGCAAACGCTCCCCGAGGGTACGCTGGATAACGAGGCCGGCCGCGCCCTCTATAAGCGGCTATGGGCGTCCCTGCACGCGGACCAACAGCAAGGGAACTCACCCACACCCGAGCAGAAGGTCTTTCGGACCTACTGTGAGCTGTATCCGATAAGTCACACCGGTGCCAGCTATCCCGCTCTGTTGCCGCAGGTGTACCTCCACTACGATCCGAAAACCCGCCAGGAACGTGGCGGCAAAGACACCGTGCATGGTCGAGAGCGAATGGACTTTCTCCTCCTGCTACCCGGTGGGGTCCGGATCGTCCTGGAGATGGACGGCCAGCACCACTACGCTGAGGACGGCTACGCTTCACCGCGCCTCTACTCGAAAATGGTCGCCGAAGACCGAGCGCTACGCCTCAAAGGATACGAGGTCTACCGGTTTGGCGGGCACGAGCTGGTCCAAGACGACGCTCCGGCTATGCTTCGCCGCTTCTTCGCCGAGTTGCTCAGGCCTTGAAGCATCTCGGATCGCTGGTCCGGCGATATGGCTCGGGCCAGTTACAGGGACAACATCTGCGGTATACGAGGAAGGCGACATGTCGCGCTGGGAAGTGGAAGATCAGGATTGGGATCGCGTTCGTGCTCAGCTACAGGAGTCGCTGCTAGAGGTGGCACGCCAGCGAGAGCTCATCGCCTACAGCGACCTCATCCAACACGCGCCGGAGATTGACGGGCCACATTCTTATGCCCTCGCTGAAATGCTGGGCGAAATTAGCGCCCAATGCGACGATGAAGGGCTGCCGCTTCTAAGCGCGCTTGTCGTTTATAAGGACAAGAACAAGCAAGGACCTGGCCCCGGGTTCTACGAGGCAGCGAAGCGGCTGGGCTACAGCTCCGGCTCCAATGCCAGTGCTCGCGAAGACTTCTGGGTTCGCGAAGTTACGAGGTGTCATGACCAGTGGGCTCGCGGAGAGCGCCCTACAGCTATTTGACCTCCGAGCTCGTCACCGTGACGCTGAGGGCGATGTCCACTGAGACTCCGCCAAGTTCGACGTGGAATCAGCCTATGTACGACCTAACGCGACCGGGGCGGCGGCCAACGAGGCGCTGGTGTCGGGGAATCCGCTCGTTCATGCCGTGGCTGTGGGGATGCTGGCCCCGTTGCCTCGGGATGATCTGACAGGCGACCATCCCGAGCTTCCATGCGTTGCCTTGGCGCGTCTCCATGAAGTCCATTTGGACCGATCCGACTTCGAGCCCCCTGCCGGGTCTCACTGAGCGGTCATGGTGCTCCGCTTGGAGCGTTTTTCAGCTTGGGCGACAGCTTCAGCATAAGCGTGGCGCCTCCCGTCTGTGGGCTGACCGAAGCCCACAGGCAGGAGAGTAGCAGGACTGAGAGTGCGCCCGCGATTGCCGACTCAGAGCGAGAGCCGACGGCAGCCCTTCAAGATCGCCTTGCCGTGAGTCTGAACATCGACTCCTTGCGAACGGCAGGATCGCACCACGCGAGCTTCGGCCGTACGGGAACACCGTGTCGCACAGCAGCATGCGATCGTCACTAGAGCGGCGACGCTCCTTGGCCTCGCGGCAGCCCTCTATGCATGGCTCGGGCACTGAACTTGACTCGCGTGTCGCAGGGTGTTGCCCGAGAACCGACCGGTTTGCGGACAAGATCGGATCCCCCCGCGAGCGGTCAGGCGGACGACTCCCGGGCGACGGGCGACTTCTACTTTGCACGAGTAGGCTATACCTCTTAACGTCGATGTATGACGGCGAAGCCATATGATCCCAGTAACCTGATTCGGGCTGCCTGCGCTGCACTCGAAGGGCAGCTCAAGATGCTGGAGACCACGCCGGATAAGTACTTTAATGCCTGCACGGACCCGCAGTCCCCGAGGCTTTCCGATCTTGCAGCCATGAAGCTCACGCCACACAAGCTTGCGACCCACCAACGACGCTTGTGGCAGAAGTCAAATCATCTCGCGCGGTTGACGATGGCCAACCTTAGCGATCATGGCAATGCGCTGTTGCAACTCCTCCGGAGCGGAGACCTGCCGCTGTTTGCACACATGACGCTTGCTCGACCGACCGCCGAGGCGGCCGTCATCGTCACCCACCTCCTTGACAGCAACATCACGTACGAGGAACGACTCATCCGTGGTGCAGCACTGCTCCTGGAGAATGCACGCGCCCAGAAGACGCTTTCGCAGGATTTTCCTCCAGATGCGCAAAAGGTGCTCGGACCAGCAGCCGACGCAGAGCTCAAGGCCATCAGGAGTCAAATCAGCCGAGGCGGTATCACTGTCGAGCTCGACAAGCGCGGCAAGGAGTGCCGGCTTCGGCTCGGCGCGCACGCAGCACCCATGAAGCTGGAGTTCACCACCAAGGTCGCCACGCTCTTTCCAAGACGCCCCGGCGCCTACAGGGTAGCGTCCGGAGCCATCCACAGCTCACCGCGGGCCCTGAATGCTCGCGTCTCAACATCAACAGCTGCTGGCGTCGGATTCGTTACCAGCCTTGGAGAGATTGGTGGTGCGGTAACGCTGGTTCTGGAAGCTATCGGAATCGTTCTCGCCTCTTATGCGAGGTACAACGGTCAAACCGGAGAAGATGAAGCTCGCGTAACGCGGCAGCGCATTACCATCATTACCGGATACATGACTGAATACTTTCGCTTCGCCGCCACCCTTGGGATCAGTTGAGCGTGAAGAGGTATTGACTGCGCCGATGAGAGCAAGGCTGGGCATATTTCTCGCGGATTGGCTAAAATATAGAAATGGAAATACAGAAATTACTGAAGACACTGCAAGCCAACGTTCGCGCTGAGGGTACGTCAATCGCGTCTGTGGGCAGGAGTGGCGAGATACCGGAGCGCCTCGCGACGTCTGAGGCTGGGGGTTTGAACGTAAGTATCGGCGTCTCGCGGGAAATTCGTCAGTTGGTGTCGACCCTACTAGAAGACGAGCACTACGAGCATCTCGGCGACACGGCTGATGCGGTCGTCTGGGATTTCGTATGCGACTGCGTAATCAACCGAAGCTCGGATCATGTAAGAGATTTCATTCAAGCTCACCGTCGAGACCTGACAACGTACCTGATTCAGTTCGCGGTTGACCATCTGGGCACTACAGTCCCGCAGGTCGTTGACGGCGTAGAGCTCCTCGCCTTGCCGGACGAAAGCACGGACGACGGCAAGCACTTACGGAGGGACGAGGCTACGGGGTGCGTCGCCCAGGTGGCTGTCACCGGTACCGATCCCCACCGCGCTACCGAACGCGGGCGCGAACGTGTGCGCCACACGCTCGCGGTACTGCGGGTGAGCTTTGCCAATGCGGAGAGAGGTTTCCATCCTAACCAACTACGCTTCCGGCTTGGTCAGATGTATATTATCGACCAAGGCCACGGTTTTAGCCTCCAAAAGGACGCGGCATTCCCGATAACTTTCGATAAACCTATGAAGGATGCTCTCCCCAACCTTGAGATCATCCCCATTCCGTTTGATGGCAAGACTGACATCCAGAAGCGGCTTGCCCTCGCCGTCTCATGGATCGCCGCAGCCCACATGGACGCAAGCCCCATTCACCGCGTCGGTTTCTTATTCACCGCCCTCGAAGCCATGCTGGATGATCAATCCGAAGGGCTTAAGGCTCCTGCTCTCGTCTTTTACCGAACGGCTCTTGGGCACGCGGTCAAGGGAATGTTTCCCGATCCGTATCGACTGTATTACCTCTACGACCAGGTGCGTTCGTATGCGACCCACGGTGAGGCCACGGAGGTTACTGACGATGATGTCAGCTATCTCGACTGGAACATCCGCGAAACCATGTTTGAGCTGGTCTCCTTCTGTAATGAGCGAAATCTGACTAAACGGTCCCAGGTGCGGCGCGAACTGCTGAAGGATGGCGTAGACGAGCTCACCTTAGACTTCCTCCGATCGAACGGGCCGCACGATTGGTGGAACAGCTGGACGCCCGGCCCTAAGCCGGCGAAGGATCAACGAGAGAAGCAACTGAACACCGAAGTCGAGGCACTGAAAGCCGAGGTAAGAGAGCTACAGCGGCAGCTTGCCGAGTTGCAGCCCGCAATCCAGCCCGAAGACTGACTCAAAGTCGGGCTCGCCAGATGCCCGTTTCGACTCGTGAGCAACGTCGGCTGCCGTAGCCATACTGCATGTGGGGGATGCTGACTTGAGACATAACATGCGGCAACAAAGCAGAGTGAGGTGCTCAGGGTGCGAAGCCGGCTCAACGGAGCTACGCAGGAGCTAAAGCTACCTTGGCGCCGATGAAGCAGCCGACCAGGCATGCGCGTCGGTGAGGCATCTTGGGAATCGGGAGGCCGAACATGTCAGCACCACGCTGTCAGGAATGCCCGGCAATCATGGAAGAGGTCAGCCGAGTAAGCAAGCCCACGGGCGACGATGTTGTGTACGAGTGCCCGAACGAGGATTGTCCGATGTACAAGGGAAGCGATCGCCGCTACCGCTTCCAGGAGCGGGTGTTCGAGCCAAAGAGGTGAAGCCGGTCTCGAACTCGCTGCTACACGCCGTCGCTAGGAAGATCGCGTGAGGAAGCCATACTGGCGCAGCACACAACACCAGTTCTTCACGACGGGCAGCTCCTCGCGCCAGTGGTCTCTAGAAAACCAGAAATCGACGTCTGCGGTCTCTGGGATGCCAGCAGCACGCTCAACCACATCCTGTTCCAGGCGGGGCAGCCGTACGTCACGGTCGGTCGTGTGCGCGGCAGCAAAGGCCTCAACCGCCGTCTTTGGGTAGCCAAACAGGCGGCCTGCTTCTGTATACGTCTCTCTCGGCGAGGAAAGTTCGTCGAGAACTTCGTACTCCTCAAGACGCTCCTCACTCAGTGATACCTGGACGAGGAGGTAGTGGGGCTTGCGCTTAATGCGGTAGCGCAGGCCCAGCTGGTGAAGTAGCAGGGTGACCTCGGCTGGGTCATCCGGAACTAGCCTGCGCCCGTGACCTGTCGTTATGAAGTGTCCTGATGAGGCCTCACTGACCGGCTTCAGGCCGGCAAGCGCCAAGAAGATGTTGTGCTTCTGCATGTGAGGCTCTTCCACCACAGAAGTGCTAAACAGTGGTGAGTCTCGGAGGAGCTGAGCCTTGATCTTCAGTTGTGGATCTAGTAGTAGCGCCATTCACCATAATGTTAACATAGTTAACTTTGATTTTATGAACACCTCGGCGACCCTTGCTGAGTGTGCCACTTGGTGATGAACGACTGTCGGCCGGCTGCTTCAGCCTTCGGCCCGCCCACGAGATTCGGATAGTCCGCGAAGATGTCCGCAAGCGGCGTCCAGCCGTTCTCCCAGACCGCCGATACCTCGAAGTACTGGAACGCAGGGTCCGTAGGGCCGTCGCTCTGGTTGCCTCTCTCCCAATAGGGAAACTGCGGCGTCCACCAGGCAAGGTACGGATCACCTCGATGCGGCACCATGATGACCCACGTCGGTGTCTGGCTGGCTCGCTCAGTTGTGCCCGGCTTCGCCCGGTAGAACGACAGCATCTGGCCGTGGTTGCTGGAGACGGAGCAGTACTCACCGGATGCCTTGGGACTTGGTTCCACCTGTGCATGGTTCCCAAAATGGTGCCAGGCCTTGGGTCCGAAGAGGATGACAACCAGGGTCAACACCACGCCTGCCACAACGCGCTTGCTCTTGCCGCTGCGAGGGCCAGGTGCCGCTACGTTGCCCGGCCGCGTTGGCGTTGTCGCTGGACGTCTCGGTGGTGGAGGTGGCGATGCCGGCCGAAATGGTGGCGGGTCTGGAATTGGGGCTGGCGGCTGGGGCGCGCTCTTGACCGTGACGCTCAGCTCGATGTCAATGGCTACCTCGTCGAGCTGAACGTAGACCTGGTCCACTTGTCGACCGGACGGCGTAGTGGCCGGGATCGGCAGGCCGAAAATAAAGATGCGGACGCTGCGCTCGTCCTCGGCCCGCTCGACTACGGCACCCCAGAACTGACCTACTTCGCGGTCCAACTGCACGCTGCGCACCCGTGAACCGCCCACGAAGCTCAGCCACACCATATGCGGCTTGGCGCTGTGGCCGGCTGTTACATCGCCGAAGTCGACAATCTCCGGGATCTGAACAACCTGGCGCGGCCGAGGTGGTGGCGGCGGTGTTCTAGGCGGGTTCGGTGGAGGCGTTGGCTCCGGTCGAGCCTGTTCAGGCCGCGGCACGTTCCCAAACCCATGCTCGGCGTCGTAAGCCCGGCGCTTGATGGGGTCGGCCAGAAACTCCCAGGCAGTGTTGACCTTGGCAGCCCGCTCGTGGAGCGCCGCACGCTCGTCCTCGGGATATCGGTCGGGGTGGAACTCGCGGATGAGGCGTAGGTATGCCCGCCGAATCGTGGGCCTGTCCGCACTCACCGGCACGCCAAGCACCGCGTACAGATCGTAGGTGGGTATGGCCATGGGCTCCGCCTGAGAGTTACCGATCTTGGAGTGATCGGGGTTCAACCGTAGGCGCAGCCCGCGAGGGTATACAAGGCCCTTGATTTGTATCGAATACAAAGTGGAAACTGGCTGGGCGGGTGGAGCGCCTGGCCAGGACGGACGACTATGCCGTTAGCTTCTCGTTCGAGTTCCGACGTGGCATCAGGCGCCGCCACCGCGGTTGCTCCTGCTCGTTCAGCTGTATCCAGGCTTGCCCAAGCCCAGTCAAGGCCTCCCCCAATTCCTGCTCCGCCGTCTTCCGCGCAGCAAGCGGACGCGGCCGGATCCGGGCCTGCACAAGCTTCAGGATGGATTGCGCCGCTTTGTCCGCTGCCGTCGTCAGCTGCGGGAAGCCAGCGGCGGTCATAGTCAGGCGCAAGTGCGCGGCTGTGAGGGTGTGCAGGGGCCCGATCGCGAAGTCTCGGCTGGCTACGCCGCCTTGGCGGTCGAACTCCAACGCCTTCTCCAAACCTCGCGTCATGCCCAGCAACGGACGCTGCTGCCTATAGCCGTCGACGAGCTCGGCGACTGCCTGGAAGCCGATAGCCAGCCGGGTTCGTGTGCCTCGCTGCGCGGCAAAGGCGTTTGAGTCGAAGTCGAGTGCGTTGATAGTGCCTACGAACGCCTCCACCGCCGCACCAATCTCGGCGAACCTAACCTCCTTGGCGACACGCTTGGCTTGGCGGCTGTGCGCGAAGTAGACGAACGTGCCGGTGACTCCGGTCAGCACCCAGGTGATCAGGGCGACCTCGATCTCAGAGTTCATGGCTCAGACTCTCTCGCGCTGCGCCGACATCATCATTTGCTCGCCCGTGCTGATTCGCCACGGAACTTGACCGACAGCCTAGCTGAGCGCAGGGTGGTCGGTGACGGAAAGATCAGAACCCTACACGCACTAAAATGCCACCAACATTGACATTCATGGCAATATCATTCATAATTTACGGGTTCTTTTACAGCTCACCTTTTCGCGCCTGCGTGCGGGCTATCCGTGCCGAAGTATTTGTGTTACCCCTCCCATCTCACCAACTTCATACTTAGGCCTGGTCAGTCCGTACTCAGTCGCAAGCTGAGCCGCTGCTGGAGCTACCAACAAGCGGTTGTCCCCCGGACAGCAAAGAGTCTGACTATGACCCACCAGCTCATCAGCCAGCTCATCAACGGGATGTTCATTTCACCCGAGGCGCAGGTCGACCGGTTTCGCACCTGGAATCGGCAGTATCGCCTTGGGTTTACCGAGGCTGAGATCGATGCCATTGGCGAGCCGCCGGCTTGGCCGAAGGATGACCCCTTGTCGGTCGTCCTGCTCCACTGGTCGCTCGATACCGTGCACCGCACCGCTGACGTGTCCGCACAGATCGCAGCGGCGGAGCAGGAGGGCATCACCACATCCCAGCCGATCTACTTCGGTGAGTTGAACATCCGCCTGCTGCCGAGCATCCCGTTCGTGCCATACCGGCTTCAGTGGGAGGTGGTCCATCTTGGTGCCCAGGTTGGCGCCATTGGTGACCGCATCCGCGGCCCGATGTCTGTTCACGCCCAAGGGATCCAGGCCGCCGGCTACTTCCCGGAATGGGTGCGCGCTATGGATGGCAAAACCGTCCCCTATGTCATGCTAAGCGGGTACCAGATCACGTCATGCAAGTGGTGGGATCCAGACTTCGGCACGCCAGATACGGAGTTTCCGCTGGCGAGTACCACCGAGGAGATGCTGGAGATGCTCACTGCCCCAGCACAGGACTGGTTCGACCTCTTCTACCGTGAACCCGTTGACTTCGTCGAGTTGCTGTGGGAAGACGGCTTTGGCCTCGCTCCGGAACAATGCCCAAGCCGCGAGTGGGGACAGACTATCCACATGGGCTTCCGCAAAACGCTCAAGTACCTGGCACTCTACGACGAGTGGGGCGACATCAGTTTTGAAGGAACGGCCATCCCGTGCACCGAGGCGATGATTCCCCTCGTAGCGCCAGAGGTACTGCCGCCCCTCATACCGGAAGGCTGATGCCTGATCTGGCCAGATAGATCCTGCCCAGCTCAAAGGCCCCAAGGACACGTTCGTCCTTGGGGCCCTTTTCCTGCCCTTTAGGCAAACGCGCTTCCCGGGCCACGCTTCGCCCGCTTCGCGATCTGCTTGCAGATACGCTCTTGCGCCCATTCCTTGGACGGGCCTTTGCTGCTGCCGACGTTGAACTTCCGCTCAGTCCCGTCTACCCGGAGGTATAGCTCCACGCCACCGAACAACGGCCGGTTGTCCCTTGAACCGTTGACTCGAGACCACCTCCAACCCTCAAAATCCGGAGTAGAACTGCTAACGCCTGGCCCCATGGAGCCAAAGACGACTCGCTCAGGAGTAACAGCGATGATTCCGGTCTTGTGGGTTGCGGCTGAATCACCACCAATGTATGCCGAAGCGAGGCCAACTACCTCTTCCTTGATGTCCAGCTCCTCGTCCAGAGCCTTCGTGAGCTTTGTGCAGAGGGAGTAGCCCATCTCCTTCTTTTCCGAGTTTGGCATCTCTTCGAGCTGTTTCTCGATGGATGGGCGCATGTCGGTGCGCCTCCTCCCGTGTGATCAGGCCGCCTGAACCCATGGCTCGCCAGGCTGCCCGTCATCCGGCATAGCTCCGGTTGGCACACGCCGCACCCGGAGCCCTTCATCTCCCCTGGAAGCCAGCCCAGGCACTACTCCCTTCAGGGGAAGCAGGAGGCAGGTGCAACGGTCAACATTCTTGTCGGTCACTGGATGCAATAGGGACAGCCGTCTCAGGCTGTCCCACTTCGGATGTGATCGAGCAGCCGGTCCCAATCTCTGAAGTCCTCACGACAGAACTCGCAGTAGTAGGCCGTATCAGGCACGTAGTAACCCGTCGTAATCGAACTCAAGTCAGGTTCGCCATCGGCTGAGGTAGACACCATCGCTTCGATGTAGCACAGAGCGTTATCGACGATGCAGCCGCACTGCTTCTGGCAGTCGGGACACACCTGCCAGCTTGAGCTTTTCAGGGCATTAGGATGAACGCAGTTGCTCAGCTCCTGCTTTAGGTTGATAGTTTCCATATTGACCTCCTTTCGGTCTTGTTACTTGGCGTGCAGCATCAGGGCGATAGCAATGGTGCCGAAGATCACCATGGGACCTAGGTGACCCACTAGCTTTAGCCACCACTGCGTCTCTCGGGACCATCGCTGGTGCTTTCGCTTGAGCTGCCACAACGGCATACTCTGGCGGGTTAGGCGCTTCTGAGCCTTCTGGAACCGCTTGCTCTGGACGAGGTCAAAGATTTCGCCGGTTTCGGTGTCTACGTAACGCATCGCTGGATGCCTCCTGCTAACTACGAACCCGATACGAGCCGGGCGGAGCAGGCGTCACAGGTGGAGCACCCGGACCCGAGAGCGAGTACGCGGGAGGGCCGGATGAACGACCTTGACGGCATAAGCGATCGCCTGGCTAACGATCGGGGAGTAGTTAGCAGGAGGCCGTAGACTGTCCGCGGCAATCTGGCATGTTTCCGCAGCTCACAACCTTACAGGCTCGCTCGGCAGTAAGGTCGAGACGTAGGCCGATGCGTAGGTCGGCACGTAGGGCACGACTCAGCGCTGAAGCAGGGCCGGCAGCGGCTCGCTGAGCAAGCCGACATGGAAGAGCTGACGAACCTCGGCACGATCGTCCAGGAGACCGGTGAGGTAGCGGACGCGCCGTTCGTCTGGTGCCAGAAACACTATCCGCGGAAAGGTCTGGCCGGGCGTAACAGCTCGGTGGTGCCGGTAATAGCTCACATACTGGGGCAGCTTGGATGAGATCTTCGCGCCGTATTGATTCGCTCGGTCGACCTCAATAAACAGGCTGCCCCTATACCGCTGCCCTTGATGTTCTACGGCTAGCTCGACATAGGCGTCCGGCTTGAGAGTGTCCGCCCCAAAATCTCGCCAGCAGTAGGGCTCGGGGTCGTAGGCCAAGAGCTTCAGGATGTCGCCGGACCGTTCGGCCTCCATCAGCTGCACGTATAGTTCGGCCACTGCCAGGAAGTGCTCAATCGTTGGCTCGTACCAGCTGTACGGCCGCCGTGGCCGGTTGCCGGTCATTTCGGCCAAATGCTGTCCAGCAATATCGAGCGTGAAGATCGCTTGCGCTGAGCCGCCCCGTGCGCCACCAATCCGTCGCTGACCGGCCAGCCCCAACACCTGGCGCTGGGTCAGGCGCTTTAACACCTGCTGCCGATTGCGGGCCCGGCTGGTGTCGGAGCAGTGATCAAAGAACAGCCGCTCCAGCTGGTCGCCGGTCATGATCTTGAACCGGCCCACCACCCGGGCAATGGCCAGATCCCGGTCACTCAGCGACGGGCCAAGTCGGTTCAAATACGCCTGGGTGATGTTCACCAGTCATCACCCAGCGGGTCCCAGCCAATGACTTCCTCCTCGGGCAATGACTGCTTTGGGGCCGCTTCTTGTGGGTGACCATCCGCGACCGACTGCAGCGCTCGGCTAACAGGTTGCTGAAACGAGCGCCTGCGAGCCTTAATCTCTGCATCCACTTCTTCGGCTGGCCGGCCGTAGGCGCGGCGGGATAGCGCGCGTACATCTTCGGCATAGCGCTGCGCTTGAACAGGCGGATAAGTCGAACCAGTCACCGGCCGCGTCACATGACCGCCGATATGGAACCGCCCTACCACTTCTCGCGGGCCGAGCGCCATGAGGTCGCCGGGCGTTACGTCGGGGCCGAGCTCTCGGGCGAGATTCTGAGCGTCATCGTGTCCAAGCTGGAACACCACCTTGGTCCGAGCGTTGCTCATGACGTCGCCGATGAGGTCACGGCTCATCCGGCTCAGGTTCTGCGTCGCGATGGTGATGGGTAGCCGGTAACCGCGGGCCTGAGCGAGCATGTCCCCAAACGACACCGCCAGGTTCATGACGTCGCGGAACTCATCCACGTAGAGGTAGAACTCCTCGGCCAACTTGCCAACGCGCACGGCGTTCCATAGCTGGTCGAGGAACAGCGTGCCGACGATGCTCGCCTCTTCGTGCAGCTCGCCCCGATTCAGTGGCACCAGAATGATCTTCTTTTGGGCAATGGCAGTGCGTAGATCAAGACGGGGCTGGGTTTGCCCGAACGCCAGACGAAGTTCGTCGTAGATATGGAACTGCCGGATCCGGCGCATGATGGTGGCGGCGACATCCGACTGTTCGCGGCTCTTCAGATCGTTCATCCACTGCCAGAACGAAGCTAGTTCATCGTTGGTCTGGCCGAGTCCCAACTGGCGGCGAAACGCCTGACCGGCCGGGGCAGGATCAATCGCGAGCGGAATATCGACCAAGGTAAAGCCTGCGCCCGCCAACGTCATGATGGTGTTGCGCATGACGTCAAGTGCCCGCGGGGTGTTGGTGGTCAGGTCAAACAGCTTGTCGAAGACCTGCATCAGGCGGCCAGCGGTTCGGTCGGCTCGTTCGCCAGCCATGGGGTTGAGGCCCACCGGCATCTTGAGATCGGTGACATCAAAGACAATGACGTCATTCAGACGTTCCTCGGGTACGGCAGCGAGGATGCGTTCAACCGAGTCGCCCTTGGGGTCGATGTAGGCCAGGCCTGACCCGCCGTAGATGTCGGCCATGATCAGGTTTTCCAGCAACGTGCTCTTTCCGACGCTGGTCGGCCCGATGATGAACATGTGTGCACAGCGATCAACCGGATCAAGTGCCAAAGGCCGCTCGGCGCCCGGGAAGTTCGACTCGAAGATACGGCGGCCAGCACTCGGAATGCTTGGATCCGGCGGAAGCTGAATCGCCCGGCCCTGTGGCAGACCCGCCAAGTGCGGCACCCCGAACGGAATCCCGATGATGGCCGACAACTCCCCCGCGTTCAGTCGGCACGGGAAGATTCGCGGTGCTCGCCGTTGCCGCAGGCGCTCTGCCATCTTGTGCTGGCGGCCAAACTGGAGCTGGAAGTGAATGCCGGTCGCGTGCGTCGTCGACAGGCTGCCAAAGACGCGTTGGATCAGCTTGCCGGCTTCGGGACCATGGCCAGCAATCCGGCCGACCGCGATGAAGCTGGTGTCGCTGAACTTGGCCTCCCGGTGAGCATGATCTGCGGCATCCGCGCGGCTTCGGTCGGTCGTCAGCGTCCATTGCAGTGCGACCACGTTCCCGGTCGGCACGGCGGAGAACGGCGCGAGAATGGTCGATGTTGTGCCACGCGGCGACTTCACCCGTAGCGGCACGCTGCCGGTTGACATGGCGAGCTCGCTGATCCGGCTCCAGTTCGTAGTGGCGATGGGATCTCCGGCCGGCCCAACTTCTTGCAGGTTCGTGCCAGGAATGTGGGTTCGCAGCAGCGTCGGCACATCCACCACGACCCAGTCCGGCACCACTAAGTAGTGATAGATACCGGAGGCGTCTCCAACCGTCTCGAAGACGACGTGATGAGTAACTTGGAACAGTCGCGGTGGTGGCAGGGCGCCGAGCGCACGGAGGAAGTTCACCACGGCCTCGTGCGACACGTCGCGCGGGAAGATGCCGCGGTAGACGCGATACGGCGGCACTCCCGTTGGTGCATCGGTCATGGGCTCGCTCCGCTACTTATGCCACGTGCGCGTCGTCACGAGCCGAATTACCAAGGGGATGCC
>Ga0105239_10001504_pt1 | contig 30988 bp, 24 predicted proteins | sample KBSC44metaG_FD_92761 | JGI IMG/M metagenome (GOLD analysis project Ga0105239, IMG submission 92761) | Corn rhizosphere microbial communities from Kellogg Biological Station, Michigan, USA - KBS C4-4 metaG | ecosystem: Host-associated > Plants > Roots > Rhizosphere > Soil | place: Michigan, USA...
ATGTTTTGTGTGTGGTGTTGCACGCTCAGTCAAAGTATCCCTGTGCTGCTTAAACCCTGGACTAAATTTGGAGAGTTGAGTTACGGACTTTATTTATTCCATTTTTTCCCCCTGTATTTTTCAACAATCATTGTGAGTAAATTGCATGTAGTGACAACACCTTTGAATGTTGCTTTTCTGGCAGTGGGTGTTTTGGCAGCAACGTCTTTATTAGCCTGGCTTGCCTCCGTTGGTTTGGAAGCACCCATTCTCAAGGTGCGTTCCTGGCTTACGGATAAACCTCGTTGGTCTTTTGCGTGTGCCTGTATCCAGTTTGGTTTAATTCCAGCAGGTTTAATCTGGCATTTCCTTTCGAGAGCTTAAATGTCATTCCGCGCGTTAGTCGCGGAATCCAGAGTAACACCAGCTTTCTGGATGTTGCGACTGTTCGCAAAGCTGCGCTTTTTATTGCGCAGCATAACAATCGGTTGCTAGATAGAATAATGTCATTTCTAGAATCAATCCCATGCATGCCTATCATGGTGTTTATTTTCCTGCTATAAAAAAAGAAACTTAAGGCTGTTACCGCTTTATGCCTAAAAACAGGAGGTTGTTCTTTGCGCCTTCTCTCTCCATTGTCACCTCACTTTAAGCAAACAGATAGTCCTTCTCTTTTCGGTTGCCGAATTGAAGGCGTTATGGGTCCTCAACAACCGCCCCCATCTGTTCAGCAACAAAGTGACCAATTTATGTGGTCCACATTGGTTAGTGATGCCAATTCACTTCGCCAGGAAAGCAAGAAGCGTCCGCCTAAGGATGGGTATCTTCAAACCTTGGATATTGAGGATTTGTCAGGTGTACTCCGAAAACAGGGGAATTTGGATGGTTGGGGTATTGCCGCTTACCCAGTCTCTAGTTTAAATCACAGGCCTCTCGTTTTAAAAAGTCCAATGCCTGCGGCAACGGATGTTCGTTATCCAACTGCCGCTGCTCAGGAATTACGACAACATCCGCATATTTTACTGGCGCATATTCGCTTGGCGTCACCAGAATTTAATCAAATTCAGATGACTAACGTTCATCCCTTCACCTATGGCAACTGGAGTTTTATTCATAATGGTGCCGTGAATGGAGCTACTTCGGAACCTGTTTTAGAAAAAATTGCTCAGAACCAAAGTGTGATTGGGGCTGGTCCAAAGGGTACGACTGATTCAGAGCGTTCATTTTACTATTTTCTGGCACGATTGCGTGAGATGGCTGGGACCCTTGATTCTGACAAAATTCCACTGCAACTGAAGCAAAAGGCTTTTGCGCAATCGATTCAAGATTTAGTGGATAACTCAAAGCCTACCTACAAGCCTTTGACAGGCGACATTTTAGGGACGCAGGGGCATATTTTAATTCAACCCGCAGCAAATTTTATTTTGTCGGATGGACAAAATTTATTTGCATTTAAAAAGACCTTGGATCTTTTCTTGGGTCAGAAAGTGCTCTCCAATGGCCAGAAAACCTATATTGTTTCTTCCGAAAAATCTGAACGGAATGATCCATCAGTGAAATGGATGGAAATTCCTGAAAATCATCTTCTGACAATGTCTTGGGATAAAAATGGAAATACTCAGGTTGATATAGAACCACTGCAAGAATTAACTCAGAAACGTATATGAAAATAAAAAAGCAGGTAATTTTTTGCTCGACTCTGTGTTATGTTTACTGTTCTATAGGTTTCAGGATGGTTTAATTCCTCACAAATAGTTTTTCTTTGTTTAAAAATCTATTCCATCAATAGCAGTATTTAATCTATAAGCCTTTTTTTATGATTTCTCCCTCTTATGCTCCTTTACCCAGTGTTATCCCGCCCGGATATCCGATCAGTGCGCTTGGTAGTACATGGAGACCCCCTGTAGCAGAACCTTTATTCCAACTCCATCGTTCTAATCCTGGTAAGCCCTTTGAGTTTAATATGACTCCGACGACCCCTATTTATCTTGGGCAACCTGCTTTGCTGGATCTAAAACTATTTAGACCTGCTGGTGGTCCGGGGCCGAATACGTTTAATATCGTGCATGAAAAACCAGCCCATATTATTATGGTCAGCCAAGATTTGACTGATTTTCAGCATGTTCACCCGACTGCGGTTGGTCCCGGTTATTTTCAGGTCCCCGTTGTCTTTAATAAAAGTGGTCCTTACAAATTGTTTTTGCAATTCACAACGCCGGAGGAAAAGGGAGAGCAGACCCTTTCAAAACCCTTTGAAGTAGGTCGGGGACAGTTTGCTCCCAAACCACTTGTTCCTGATTCTCAACTTCCAAAGCGTGTGGATGGCTATGATTTTCGGATTATTGATTTGCCAACCCGACAACGTCCAGTGAGCATGCCCAAGGTTGAAGTGACTCAGAATGGTGTTCCTGTTAAAAATATTGAGCCATTCCTAGGTGCTGGTGCTCATGGGGTCATTATTGGTGAAAATGCAAAGAGCTTCATGCATGTACATCCAATGAGTGAGCCTAAAAACGGGCTTTACACTTCACCGATTAAATTTCATACGGAAATCCGCCAACCAGGACTTTATAAAATGTGGGTTCAAACCCAGATTGATGGCAAGGTTAAAACCGTCAATTGGACCTTCCAAGTCTAGAGCCTTTATCAATGGTGCCTACTTCGCGCAATGCTCACGTATTTCTTATACGCTGCGGCGTGCTCAGTGTCTAGCGCCTCGTATTCCCTCACTGCTAAAAGCTCTAGCTCAACAAGCAATTATTTATTCTAAACCTGCACTTGGTTTCTTAGCCAAAATTTTTTTTAATTTTCAGTGGCTACAAATTATAAATGTGGTGAAAGTAAAATCGGAAGCGACAGGAGTCGAACCTGCAACCCCTTTCGGGGCGACCGCTTTCGAGGCGGTTTCCTAACCATTCGGCTCGCTTCCAAGTATTCAAAAAAGTTGAGGCATTGTATAGACGTGCCTCTTGAGTTTCAATGAATTATACGAAAAAAGTGGATAGAGCGGAACGGTTTTTGACGGCTGTTTATTCATTTCATTTTGTTCCTTTTGTTTTTCCTCTCTTTTTGTTTACCAGCGTTTTTGATTGAGTTTTTCCGATAAGGAGCGCGTTTTTACCCGTGAAGTCTCATGCTTTAAACTACTACCAACACGAATTGAGTGCTTTACGTGCGCAAAGCCAATACCGTTCTTTAAGTGAAGTGACAACTCAGTCATCGGATATGCAGTGTTGTATTCGTAAAGAACAGGCTGCGATTAACTTTAGCAGTAATGATTATTTGGGTTTATCGCAACATCCATTGCTCAAAAAAGCGGCAATCGAAACCATTGAGCAGTATGGAGTAGGGAGTGCTTCATCCCGTTTGATTTGCGGTACAACCACTCTGGTGTCGCAACTTGAGACAGAAATCGCTGCGTGGAAAAACTGTGAGGCTGCTCTCTATTTTGCGACGGGGTATCAGGCCAATATCACGGCTCTGCAAGCATTGTTGAAGGCCGAGGATTGGGTATTTGCAGATCGTTTAAATCATGCCAGTTTGGTTGATGGCTGCCGTTTATCAGGGGCTCGATGGACTCGGTATAAACATCTCGACTACGAGCATTTGGAGCGTCTCCTTGTAAAAGCACCCTGGGATGCACAAAAGTGGATTATCACGGACAGCATTTTTTCGATGGATGGTGACAGTGCTGATCTGGTTCGTTTAGCAGATATTGCTGACAAATACGGCGCTTTGCTCTATGTGGATGAAGCTCACGGAACAGGCTTATACGGTGCCAAACGCAGTGGTCTTTGTGAGGAACTAGGGGTAAGCACTCGTGTCACGATCCAGATGGGAACTTTCAGTAAGGCGTTGGGTGGCAGTGGTGCTTATATTGCCGGAAAGAAAGTAATCATCGACTATTTGGTTAACAAGGCGCGTGGGTTTATCTATTCAACAGCTCCCTCTCCACCTGTTATTGCTGCGGCCATGGCAGCAATACAGTTGGTTCAATCCGATGACTCATTCACAGAAAAGCTTTGGCGTAATATCCATTTTTTACAAGAAGAGCTTGTGAGTGTAGGCATTCACATGGGTCAGCCCATCAAATTAGAGAGTCCCATAGTCCCTTTGATTACAAAAGATCCTGTCTTGACCTTAGCTTTGAGTGACGCTTTGTTGATGCAGGGTTACTACGTTCATCCCATCCGTCCTCCCTCTGTCCCTCCCGGAGAATCACGTTTGCGTTTGTCTTTAAGCGCCGCGCATAGCGTTGAACAGATCAGTGGCTTAGTGAAAGCGCTTCAAGAGATTTTTAATATTGAAATGTTGGGTTATCACGCTTATACAAAATAAAATAATTTAATCGTTTAAGTTTTTAACTCTTGTATTACATGGGTATTGGGATTAGCATGGCTCAAATTCAAGTCAAAATTAAACTTAAAAACTGATTTACATTATATTATTTCCTTTATTTATATACTCGCACCCGATTATTAATCAGGAGAAATTGTTGTGGCTACAGAAGCAGCTGGCTTTCGCCAAGGCGCAAATAGATTTGCACATTTACATCGGCCTTCAGGTGAGGATGGAATCCGGGTTACCCCTAGTACAACTCCTCAGGCTGGAATGGGTTTTCAAGATTTTCCTCAAGTACCTAAAACTTTTTTAGATACTTGGACTCCAGAGCCTATAAAAAAAATGAAAACGGGTATGGATCAAATGGCTAAAGATGCTGCAGAGAAAAAATCAAAAAACGTCCTTAAAAGATTCCCCAAGACATCTGCTGGTACAGTTCTTCTTCTTATTGCTGGTGCACTTGGCGGTGGTCTCGGCCCAGCTTACCGCAACTCGCATCCTGCCGGGGCTCTTTCAAAATCAATGCGGGCAATAGCAGAAGGAATGGGAAGTTTGCCTGAGAATGAAGGCCATTGTTTTGCAATGCCACCTGACCTTGCCACTCATATAATGCCTGTTAAAATGAGAAATGGTGACCAGTTGAATAGCTATAAGTCAGTTGCCAGTGTACATCCTAATAATGCTGTAGAGTCAGCTAATACTTTGGAAGGGATTGGAGCAGATGATGCTAAAGACACAAATGCTTTTAATTGGTATGCAGGTACTTTGATTAGGGGAAAACAAACTTATACTAACTCACCTACTGATGGTTTTGGCAATATACCTCCCAATATTACACAGGGTTCTCTTCCTACTTACGTGTATCATAAGGATACTAATGAAGTAAGAGAGTATAATCCCTATGTGGTTGCTGGTAATGATCAGTATCAACTCGTTGGAAAATGGGAACCTTTAGATAAATCTGGTCGACAACCTACTTCTCAAGAAATGGCCATGGCAGCAGCATGTGCAGGTAAAAATGCTCATGGTGCAGGAAGTAATGGAGGATTGGATAAACGTTCTACTACACTGGGACCCGATGAGTTGAAAAAACGAACTCGGAAAAAATCTACTGGCTCTGAACCAGGGACTTTTGCGTCAGTGCGTAATCGTTTAGGGCTTTCTTCCAATATTTCTCGTGCACAAGTAGCAAAAAAAGCAAAAGCGGTTAAAAAACGTGCTGAACGTACCCGTGCTGGCGGTGCAACTCTATCTAGAAGAGCTTCTACTAAAACCGGTAATTCCACTCAATTGAGCTAGCTAATAGCCTTAGAAGGCTTCAATGCTATTCAAGAAAAGGAGATGTCTAAAAGCATCTCCTTTTTCTATTAATTGCCATCTAATCCTGGGAATTGACTTACACCCCGTTTACGACTGGTAATGGTGTGCTGAATTTTAGGAACCAAGTATGAAACAACCGTCCAGCACATTAGGGCAGAGACTCCGAAGGCACCCATTTTCATTGCTGCATTATGTGCCAACGTAGCGGGGAGGGATTTTCCATGTTCTATTTGTGCCTGTAAGTGTTCCAGGTAATTGGCGATTTCACGAATACCGTCTGTATTAATTTTTTTGGTTAAATCAATATAATGCTCACCGTTTGTACCCACAAACTTTTTGCTTCCTTGGCCTAAGGTTGGTATTTTTCCACTCAGTTCAGCTAAATCGAACAATAAGTTACGGCCATCTGTCCGTTCATCCGAAAAATACTGTCTGACAGCAGATACTAATTTTTTCTCCGCATCTAAGTTGTCGCCAGACTCTTTTGCCAGTCTTAAAAGGGGATTCATTTGTTTTACGGTTTGTTTAAATGATGTGGACCGAGGTGTGTTCTCACTAAACTGCTTATAGAGTTTGTGGAGCGCTTTGATTTCGATTTGGGTATGCGCATTGAATTTTTTATCGAAGGCGTTCTGAATTTGTTTTTGGATAGCAGGCTGTAACCAGAACAATGTGCCGATAATCGCTGCTTCCCGGAAGAGTATTTCCTGACGCTCGTCGTCGTTTCTTGCTGTTACTGCCCGACCACCGGAAAGAGGAAAATCAACAAATAATAAGGTTGCGATTGTATCCCGGGCCAATAACCATGAAACAGCGGGATCAATCGCTTGGGTCATATTGCCACTGAATTTTTGGTTAATGGTTGGATTAGCAAAACGGCCTTGCATTTGAACCGCATGGAACGGAGATTCAATCTTGGAGAAAGGACCTGAGTATGAAAGGTTTTGCTGGCTATCCTTTCCAGGATCGGGCTTGTACATTTTTTGTTCCCGATCGCGTTGAACAAGCCGTGGTGTAAGCCAGTGCAGCAGTTGTGGAATTAAAATACCTAAGGCTAAAGATGGTAAGGTTGTACAAAGAATGAGTTTGCCCATGTTGTTACGAACATAACGTTCTATGAGCTGGGTATTTTTTCCGTTCTTTTTAACGAGATCCAGGAAATGTTTTTTGCGAGTTGCAAAGTCCGCAACCTGATTGGGTTTTGAAATACTCCGTTGGCCTTTTTCGTTTTCTAGTGCCAAGCCGTCTGTGTTTTTGTAGTAACGCTTGATAATGTCGGCACTCAAAACATGGGCGTCATCCCGGTTTGGAACAGAGTCGGCAGTTTGGCCTAATTTGTTGGCAATAAAACTTTTGGCTGCTTTAGAGGTATCGCTTTCTTTGGCTTTTGTTCTGGGGAGAAGATTGAGATTTTCTAATCCGGGTAAAAGAATTTGTCCACCTGAAATCTTTGGAATCCATTGATCATAGAGCTTTTTGCAGAAAGCAATTCCAAAGCCCCAAACGAGTGCAGTGCTGACTTCACTGATAATGGATTCTTGTCCGCCGTATTTATCACGTTTAAATTCCTGGAAAATACGCCCGGAACTATCGAGCATGTCCCGAACTGCCACCGAGAGCATTGAGTTTTTTTGATCCAGCGCAGAGAATACGGAGACGACCGGAGCGAGCATGACGGCTGCTCCTAAAAGTTTTCCGGCCGTATTTTGAAAAGATGTACCTTGAAACTGAGGTTGAGAATAGGGGGGGTGATTGTTTTGAATTCTGGTGTTGGGAGTGATCATGCAGTCACTCCTTGGAGTCTTTCAAAACAAAAAACTGGCGCGACAAGGGGGTGTGTCGCACCAGTTTTTTGGTTTAAAGTCGGGTTGAGTGGAACAGATTTCAGCGCACCAGTGTATGCGATGTCTTGCCGATAGCTGCCTTTGGCCAGAGTTTGAATCGATTTCAGGGCTGCCGTGTAGGCGATATCATACCGATAAGATCCTTGGGCCAATAATACAGGAATGAGTGACTGAGTTGATTTCAGAGCGGCGGTGTACGCAATGTCGTGCCGATAGTTTCCCTGAGCCAGTACTATAGGAGCCCAGGCTAAAGTCGATTTTAGTGCCGCTGTATACGCAATATCATTTCTATAATTGCCTAGTGCTTGGTGAGCATTAGAGAATACGAGGCGTAAGGAGCTGAGCAAGCCACAGTGTATAAGAAATACGTGTTGATTGCGAAGCGACGCAGCAACGAAGTAGACACAATGATCAACAAGTACTAGGGCCAAACCTTGTAGGATTGGACCAATACTATTATTCAAAAATTGAATGGTAAAATATGACATTCGAGACTTTATGAAATTGTGTAATTGGTTGTTGGTGTGACGTTCTATTGGTTCGAAACCGATGTGTGACGTTTTAAATAAAAAACCCGGGCCAGCCGGGTAAAGAATTAGCAAAGGGAAATTTGAAATAAAATCAGCGTAGTTGAAGACGCATTTTAAAATTTGTTTTGAAGTCTTTAGAGCCTTCCTATCTGAAAGGATTAAGAAATTTTTCAAAGGACAAACTTTGTTAGACTTCAAACGTACTAAGATCTCTCAATACAGGCCGATGTTAGTTTGTAACGTAATATAAAGTTGAATCAGTAAGTTACCCACAAATAAGCAGGCACAGAGCTCAATCTAAGCCGAGTTTATCTTCAGATTTCAATTTCCGAGTCATTAGACTTTTGATGATCATTTCTGCGGAAAAAGGACCTTCCAAACAGGTTTTAACCATATTTACCACCGGGGCATCAAACCCCATTTGTTCCATGAGCTCATGGACGGCATAGGTTGTTTTAACGCCTTCGGCGACCACTTTCAAATCACTTAAAATCGCTTCCAGTTTTTCTCCCTGCGCAAGTCGCATACCCACTTGATAGTTACGACTGAGAGGGCTATTGGAAGTGGCGAGTAAATCTCCCAAACCACTCATTCCATATAAGGTTTGGCTTTCCGCACCTAATGTCATGGCAAAGCGGGTCATTTCAGACAAACCCCGCGTAAGGAGGGCTCCCCAGGCATTATCACCGAGTTCTTTGGTTCGAAGATAACCGCTGGCAATAGCAAAAATATTTTTTAAGGCGCCACCCAGTTCTACACCGGTAACATCTCGATTGGAGTAGAGACGAAAACGCTCATGCGAAAGTACATGTTGTAAGTGTTCCGCAATCTCCAAATCGGTTGAGGCGATTGAACATGCCGTAGGCAAACCACTCAGAATTTCTTTTGCAAGCGTAGGGCCCGATAAAACGGCGTAGGGGTTGTCAGGAACCTCCTCGTGAAACACTTCCGACATCCGTTTTAAGCTGGGGAATTCGATACCCTTGGAAGCATTTACCAAAATGACTTTGGAGGAAATACCGACTTCATCTCGAATACGTTTGAGGACTTCACGCGTTCCGGCTGTGGTAACAACCAGAAGTAAAACATCCGCATCTTGCACGGCTTCTTTCAAAGAATCGGTGAGCTCTAATTTTTCAGGCAGGCTTAGTTTTACAGGAAAATGGACTTGTCGATCTTTTTTCCAGTCTTCTATTTTGTGGCGATTCCGATCCCAAAGACAAACATTGCCGCAACTTCTATCGGCTAAAAGCCAAGCCAAGGTTAATCCCCAGCTTCCACCGCCAAGAATAGCCAGCTTTTGCATTAGAGCGGATTCTCCTTGCCTTGCAGTAAACGCTGAATATTAGCTCGATGCAGAAAAATAACATACAGTGCCGCTAAGACTGTGTATAAGGTGTAAGGGAGGGGTTCATGGAGTAGCAGCATGATGATCGGTGAACAGACCCCTGCTGTAATTGAGCCAACGGATTGAAAGCGCGTTAAGCGCGTCATACCGAAAGCGATCAAACCCAGAGCAATCGCGGCCAGCGGAGCCATTCCCAATAAAGCGCCTAAACCGGTTGCAGCGGATTTACCCCCTTTAAATCCTAAAAAGATGGACTTGCTATGACCAATTACTGCCAGTAATCCAATCATCACATGCAGCCAATACCAGGTTGGGAAAATAATGCAGGCGATAGCAACCGGAACCCAGCCTTTATGAAAGTCAATGAGTAAGACCCCTAATGCAGCCTGTTTACCGGCAACGCGTCGCACATTGGTGGCACCTGTACCGCCACTACCAATCAGCCGAATATCTTCTCCGGTCATTTGCTTAACGACAATATAGCCTGTCGGGAATGATCCGATGAGGTAAGCCAACAGAGCACTCACCGTATAAACAACCGTTAAAAGCCAAGGTGCTGATGCATTCGCCAGAGGACTGTGAATGGCCATAGGAGCCGATGAAATGGATAAGGGGTAAAGGTTCAGAAGGTGCAGCATTGAATTACAATCCTGTCAATTGACGCTAAAGCTCGATAGGTTTCTGATTATTATTCCGCGTTACTTTTTTTTCTTCTTTTTACCAATTACATTGTCTTTGTCTTCGCGAGAACGGGCAATGATGACAATGGGCGTTCCTTTGAAGTCAAAGTTTTCCCGAAGCTTTTTCTCAAGATAACGTTTGTAAGAATCTTTTAGCAACTTGGCATCATTTACAAAAAGAATAAAAGTTGGGGGGCCGACACTTGCCTGAGTTGCATATAGTAATTTTAAACGCTTATTTTTCTGAGGGGCAGGTGGAGATAATGTGAATGCTTCGGAAAGCACTTCATTCACTAAGCTTGTTTTAATACGGCGTTGTGCATTTTCATAAACTTCTTTTGCCGTGTCAAAAATTTTGTTAAGGCGTTGTTCTTTAATTGCACTCGTGAAAATAACCGGAGCCCATGTTGCAAAGGTCAGTTCCTGGAAAAGCATTTTCTTGAACTTTTCGACTGTCTTGCTGGTTTTCTCAGGTACCAAATCCCATTTGTTGATAACAAGTATGAGGGCACAACCGCTCTCAATACTCATTTCAATGATTTTTTTATCCTGGTCCGTAATCATATCGGCTTCTTGTTTTTCCAGGTTCTCCGTGGCATCCAGCACCATGACGGTGACATCGCCTTCGCGGACTGCGCGAATCGATCGATCGACGGAAAAGAGTTCAACGCCATAGCCAACTTTTGCTTTTTTCCGAATCCCGGCGGTATCCACAAGCACATAGTCCTGGCCTTCGTGCTGTATGGGAACATCCAGGGCATCACGAGTCGTACCCGAAATAGTGCTTACGATAGAACGGCTTTCACCCAGAATGGCATTCAGAATTGAGGATTTACCGACATTAGGCCGACCAATCAAGGCAATGCGAATCGCCGATGAATCCTCTTCACCTTCGACTTCCGGAGGAAGTTTCTGAACGATGATATCCAATAAATCGCCGACACCCACGTTTCCGTGAAGGGCGGACAGTAAGAAGGGTTCTCCCAGACTCAGAGAATAGAACTCTCCGCCTAAAAGCTTTTGATCGTGTCGGTCAATTTTATTGACGGCTAAAATAATTTCTTTGCCACTGCGGCGCAACTGTTCAGCAATATCGTCATCAACAGGGGTAATACCGGCTTGTCCGTCTACGAGGAAAACAATCAATGCCGCTTCTTCGATAGCTGTTTCTACCTGCATATTAATGAGGTCGGCAAAAGGATGCTCGTCGGTATCCGCTTCCGGCATTAAGCCGCCAGTATCGGTTAAAGTGAAATGGCGTTTTCTCCAGGTGGCATCGTGATACGAGCGATCCCGTGTAACGCCAGGCATGTCATCGACAATAGCCTTTCGTTCACCAATAATACGATTTACAAAGGTGGATTTTCCGACATTGGGGCGTCCAACGATGGCGACAACCGGTTTTTTCATAATGAAATACTACTTTTTAATAGGCTGCTAGCGGCGTCCTCTCCCGTTTAAGGGAGGGGGATGTTCTTTAAAGATCAACAACAGGGTTTTAAGCTCCCATTGATTGCCTAATCCGCCTGAGGTTAGAATAGGTTTATGGTAGCGGAAATATTTGAAAAACCCAAACCTATTTTAGCAACTGTGCAGCTTTTACCGCTGCCAGGGGCTCCGAATTGGAACGGGAAATGGGAACGCCTGGTTGCACGAGCTGAACAGGAAGCAACAGCTTTGGCAACGGGGGGGATTGATGCTTTAATCCTTGAAAACTCTGAGGATGGTCCATTTTCTGCCTACAATCAGGTTGTGGAACCCGCTTCGGCTATTGCTATTTCATTGTTAGTGAAACGCTTAAGCCATTTAACCGGTTTGCCGGTTGGCATCTCCTGGTTGGGTAACGATCCCGCGACGGCTCTTGCCATTGCAATGAATACGGATGCTGCTTTTATGAGAGTGGCAGTTTCCAGCGGTGCTCGATTAACTTCGGATGGCTTGCTGAGCAGCCGTTTTCAAGAGTTGTTGCAAGCTCAGGCTCGCTTGAAAGCCAGATTGCCGTTGTTATTAATGGATGTCACGGTTGATCATATTGTTCCTAAGACTAGTGAAACATCGGTATTGGGAAGTGGTTTTGCCAGCCATTTGGCTCATTTACTTCAAGTGGCCCACGATTTGCCGCCTGATATTGAAAAAGTCATCGTGTTATCGGATACCGATCTTTTTCCTGAAGAGTTGGCGGATTTGAAACAGTCATTATCTGTGCCTGTTTTTGTGGAAGTGATGAAGCGTTTTAGTGGAATTGACGATTATTTTGCTCAGGCAGAGGGTCTGATTCTTTGTGGGGGTATTCGGAAAAGTACGGCTTTAGAGGCCGGACAGAAGCCTACAATTGATATGACCAAGGTGGAAGAGATGGTAAACCGGCTTCGAGGGATTAAGTCGGTGCTGGAAATGTCGCCGGAAGAGTTTCTGAAACGTTAAATACAAAACTCCAGTTCCCTACCAGGGTTGAATTTAGTGCCTGGGAGCTACCCTGAACTCCTCTCTCAAAAGGAGTCTAAGGCTCTTTCACTCAGCTTATATTGACGATGCGAAGGGAATATTCTTCTTTGTTAAGTCACAACTGAGCAGGGAGTATACGAATGTCAATATCGGGCGTTTCTTCCTCGTCCTTAAGCTGGAATACCTCTACAGCCGTACAAGGACGAATCCATGGTAAAGGCCATCATCATAAGGCTCCAGAACTGTCAAAAGACGATTTGACACAAATGGAAGCCCAGATGAAAAAGGATGGTAAAGATACCACTAACATCGATAAGATGATTAGTAACTTCGACACGCTGGATACTTCCAAGGATGGAAAAATTAGCATGTCGGAACTGAAAAGTGCTGCTGACTCATCGGGAATCAAGCTTCCTGATGGGCCACCTCCCGGAGGTCCTGCTGGTACAGGAGGGGCTCAACAAGCATGGGGGCCACCGTCCGACTTCCAAATGAATCAAACTGACAGCGATAAGGACTCGGATAGCAGCAATTCCAGCTCTAAATCATCGACGAGTGCGAGTGAGCGATTTAAATCGATGCTGGAAAACTTACTGAGTCAGTTTTCACAAAGCAATCCGACCTCGTCGGATACGACTGCCAGTACTGCTGCTTCAGTCAGTATCAGCGTCTAGGCTTAATAGCCTTGACTGTGGTAGGACTGGGACAAGGATGTTCCAGTCCTACTGCTTATGCAGTCAACTCCTCTCGGGAGAGGAGGCTATTCCATAGTAATTTGGGGGAAGATAATAAAAACAGCTTGCTTGCTTATTAATTACGATGGACAGGAGAGTCTTTTGCAAAGTTCCCGAGAGAATACGCGTAAAAAGCTCATAGAGCTTTTACAAATGGCTTATTCCGGTGAAAAATCTGCTGCGTATGCGTTTCAGGGTCATGCCAACTCAGTTCGGTCACTCGATGAAAAAGCAAAGATTCGTGAGATTGAAGCAGATGAATGGCACCACCGGGATGAGGTCGGTAAAATTTTAGCGGAACTGGATGCGGCTCCTTCTCCCATACGGGAGATTTTTCAGGTCATGATTGGCAGAATACTCCAAGTACTTTGCCCTTTGGGAGGGTGGTATCTTCCTATGTATGCCGCTTGGAAATTAGAACTGAATAACATTGAAGAATATTTAAAAGCAGCCCACTATGCTGAAATATTAGCATTAACCGATGTGATGGATTGCTTGAAGCATATGTCTGATGTTGAAAAAAGCCATGCGGAATATTTTGGTCAGGTTGTTCAGTCTCATTCTCAACCCCGATTTCCTGGTTTCTCCCTCCTTCTGGCTTTCCTGGACGCTTTGATTAAAGCCGGAAAATCTTCGGGGTAAAGCTTTGGTTGCAAGTTTAAGAAGGATACTCCTATCAGACTGATCTACTCGCATATAGGCTGTTATCGATTAAATTGAATTAGATGTCTAATTGATTCGAGGCAATGGCTTACATGGATAAGATAAGTTAAATTCTACTCTTGTAATAAAAAGAGTATTGAATCAGAAACTCCAGATAATAAAATAAATAGGAAAATTAAAAGTTATATGCTATTATCGAAACTCATCAGAGAGGACTCAGGAAAAAGAATGAAAATAGATATCAAAATAACGCAAAAATATTAAGTGCTAACGTTACGGTCTTGACATCTGCTTTCATTCTTTTTCCTAAGTCCTACAGATAGGCTTTCTTACAGAGAGTTTCTCTGTATAATGTAAGAGTGTTTATAAAACTCGGCTCCATTATTATAGAGTTTGCAAGGGATTATAATAACCTTTTAAAAAGGTGATACTGTTTGTTTGGCTATGTCCATCTATTTTTAGTTGGCAATTTAGGTGAAAAATGTAAGGTTGGTTTTTCGTTAGGGTTTTGTAGGTATATACTCGGTTAGGTTTATTCTACGTTAGGGTTTTGTAACTATAAATAATATGAAAGGGTTCTCTTGCCATGAAAAAGTATGCGTCAGCTTGCTTGTTAGTTGCTTCGTTTGCAACTTTTTTAATTCCCGCCTTTGCAAAGGCTGAGGATAAGGTTGTTACAGGCACTGCAAAGGTACAACTTCATAACGTGAATGCAGTCTTACAAAATGGTAGTCCGGATACTGATCCGGCAGATACAGCTGAATGTAAAAAACAGGTTAATAGTCCGAATTCGAAATACTTAGGCAGTACAGTAAGTACCACTTATTCGATTAATCCTCAGAGCTTGATTATGTCTGCCTCTTCTTCATTACCGTCTCCTCATGCGACGCAACCGCTTGAGTTGACGATACCTCTTAAGCCATTGGGAATAGCGGGCGAGTATGCTTTTGGAGCCTTTAAGCCGACAGAACTACCTGATACTTATGTGTTATTTTCGATTAATAAAAGTTTTAAAAATCCGCAAAGTTCCGTTCTGGTTCTTAATGAGGGTAAGAAGTTTAATTGCTTAGTATCAAGTACCAGCAAACCGTTCCAGGAATCTGTAAAAACTAAATATAAAGTAGCAGAATAGTATTATCTCATACTGAAGTATTTTAACTAATTGTCTATAGCTGCCTGAATGGATACTTTTCTTGGAAGAATCCTGATATGCTTTGCTGCTTTCTGAAATGTAAGGAAGTCGTAAAAATCCAGGAATTATTCCTCGAAAAGTACCTTCATTTAGGCTGCAATCGATATGTTTAATACGTTTAGCCAAAATGTAAAATTAAGTTAATAAATAAGCTTTATGTTGTGTTTAAAAAATCAGTAGAGTAATTGTATATAAGGGGAATAAAAATGACGGTAGCGAGCCTGCCTATTAATTTGGCTACATTGAAGGATTCAGATGTCGCACCGGGTGTGAAATTTGATAATCCACAATCTCAGTTTGCGCCGGATGGGATGATTAGTCCCATTACAGGGAAGCAAACTATCAACGATGGAACCACGCAAACCCTTAATCTGCAAAATTATCGCATGGGGAAATTCATGCGGGAGTTCTCTAAAACAGGCTTCGATGGTTTGCAGGAAGTGCAACAACCCAATGGTGATACCGTTTGGGTTATCGATACAGCGATTGATAATCAGGATTTTAACTTTTACTTATCCCAGGCCGATATTGTCAGTAGTGTTCAATTAACAGAAGTCCAAAATGACCAGCAAATAAAGGATACTGCAAAGCAATATAATATTGATCCTCAACAAACTTATATTGTTATTGATGGTAAAAAATATTTTACTCGTATGAATATTCCCATGCATTTTGGCACGGGACAAAATAGCGATACTTGGATTAATCTCGGTGTCTTTGTTTTGGGTGATGGGATTATGGCATCAGCAATTGCCGGAATTATTGCCTCATTTGGTCTGGATGCATTTAAAGATGCAATAAAAAACCTTGGGAGTGCTGTATTCAAAACTCTATGGGCGGTGACAAAAGGAGCCATGACCGCGGCATTTCGTTTTGTAACCAGCTTTATAGGTTCTCTTGTCGGGGGTGAAGGTCTGGAAGCTGCTGTAGCCGCTGGTCGTGCTGCTGCGGGTGAGGCATGGGCATCTTCTGTAGAAGGAGTCACTTCAAAAACGCTTCGATATACCGTAGTGGGCATCATTATTATTGTTACACTGCTGTTAATCGTTGAATTTGTATTGCATGAATCCTATCAGAACGTCTATTTCTATAATTTAACTAATTATGATATTGCCCTTGATTTTCCCTATAAAAGCGAAGGGGATTATCATAATTTACCCACCAACACTGTATTGGCAAAAACTGACAGGAAGGGACCCGGTGGGATTGATTTAGGCACATGGTATAACGGTGTTGCATATCGTTATCAAAGTGATTCTGAGTTTCATGGTTTGGGTTATACGTTGCGGTTTAAAATGATGGATCCCAAAACGCAGAAAGTTGTAAAAACATTTTCCTGCTTATTTGATGTCCCCTACGCCGGAGATAACTCACTCTTTGCTTCAACGAGCGAACCAAGCGACTATTCCAGCTATTATTCAAGCAATGCCGGTTCCAAGAAAGTAACTCAATATAGTGTTAACGATGGCCAGCAAGAAATTGTGGTTTCGTATGACTATCTGAGTGGTAAACACAAGGACCCTGAAACCGGCAATGATCTGTTTCTCTACTCGTCATTAGTTGTCATTCGCGATATGGCGTAATTTCTTAAAAGTTTGAAGCCTCATCGGGCATAAGTCCGGTGAGGCTTCAGTCACCATGAATAGGAGTGAGAGCAATGGTTGCTATCAATAACGGTTTAGCAAATCAGATTAAAGTGACGGATATTATTTCCAGCTATCCGCAAAATACTTCTGAAGGAGTAACGACTTCTATTGGAGCCATTGCCCAAGGGGCGGCTGTCAATGATGCAACCACAAAGCAGCTTTCTTCGGCTGCCTTTGCTCAAGGGCAGTTTTTTAAAGCCTTCTCGAAAGTTAATTTTGATCAACTCAGTAAAACCGATTTGGGGAATGGGGATGAAACATGGTCTTATACCCAATCCATTGCCGGTACGGAGCATAACGTTGTCCTGAAAAAATCGGATGTTCTCAGCAGTGTTACTTTAACAGAAGTGGTCAATCAAGCTGAAATAGATACGATTGCGAAGCAGTATAAAATTGATCCGCAAGAAACCTATATTGTTGTCGATGGTAAAAAATATTTTATTCGAATGAATGTGCCCATGCATTTTGGGACGGGTAGTCAAAATAATATTATTGTGGATACTCTGATTTTTGTTGTGGGTACGGAAGGCCTTTCAGCTGCGATTGCCGGTGTTGTTGCAACATTAGGAATCGATGCCTTTGCGACGGCTCTGGCCAGTATCAATACTCAGGTATTTACGGTGCTGTGGTCCGTGGTGGTTGGTGTGGTTCAGGTTAGTTACGTTTTTATACAGGCTTTTGTCGGAGCTATTGTCGGTGGTGAAACGGTTGTTGCCGCACTTGCAGCAGGACAAGCCGCAGTGGGAGTTGCCGTTGCGGAAGGTGCATTTTCTGCTATTACAGCAGCAGCTCTTGCGTATACTGTGGTTGGAATTTTAGTGATTGCGGCTATCTTTCTGATTTTTACCTTCGCTTTGCATTACAGCTACCATAATGTATATCTCTATAATTTAACAAAATATGATCTGGATTTTGATTTTGGTTATATCTATGAAGGGAATGCTCATAACGTTGAGTCAAAACATTTACCCGCCTACCAAAAACGAACCGGTCCTAATAATATCGATTTGGGAAGCTGGTACTCGGCGACTGCATTTCGTTTTCAAAGCGATTCTCAATTCTATGGTTTGGGCTATGCATTGTCCCTGACTCTGAAAACGGCTGGCACACAATCTATTTATAAGCAAATGGCGTGTATGTTTGATGTTCCCTATGTCGGAGACAATAGTTTAAGAGCATCTGCGACATTACCTGCAGACATTAAAAACTTTTATTTGAGTAATGAGGGCGTTGTTAAGCAAACGCAAAATTCGGCCAGTGATAATGAGCTTGAATTGATTGTTACCTATGATTATTTAAGTGGAAAACATTCAGATCTGGAAACAGGAGATCAGGAATATATCTATAATTCACTGGTCATTATTCGTGAAAAAGATTCCGTTTTTTCCATTACTCCCTCTGCATCCATTCACAATAATAGTTACTTTAGTATTCCTCCCAATCCGGCTTATCAATTTGGTAAAAATGATTTCAGCCTGGAAGCATGGGTTAAACCCTCCTCTGCTGGTACCTTATTCGGTAAAAAATCTACCGAAGGTGGAGATTCCAGTAAAGCCGGCTTTTTGATGGTTCTTCAACCCGATGGTGCCCTTAAATTCGCAATGGATAATGGTTATGGTTATTGTCAAATTATAAGCGGTCCAACGAATTTATATGATGGTAATTGGCATCATGTTGCAGCAACACGGAGAAGTGGCGCATTATCACTCTATCTAAACGGCCAGGAACTTAATTCTACGTTGACAGGGAGTCTTCCTTCACCGCTGGATGTGAATAACAACCTTGAATTACTCATTGGTTTCGTGCAGCAAAATCAAGAGAGTTATAGTCATTACTCCGGCAATATTTCTGAAGCACGGGTTTGGAGTATTGGGTTACAAAACTCTCAAATACAACAAGGTATGAATAGCAGTCTTGCCGGTAATGAACCTGGTTTGGTGGGTTATTGGCCTCTGCATGCCAATGGTGTGGATAGCAGCATAACGCATAACAACGCTTCCCCGGTTGGAAACATACCTTTTACAAGTTAATTTTCAGCCAACGAGGGGGAAATGATCCTCGTCAACAACGAGGCATTTCTTCCTGTGCTGAATTGATATGTTATTTCATCGCATTAAAAGGAGATGAATTTATAGAGGCAGGGCTCTGGGTTTGTATGGCTGATTCGGTATCATTATCCTGCTCGTTGCGGTACCGTAACCGCGTCATGGAGTAGGCGATAAGATTGATTAAAATACCGGTTGTTGCAGCACTGAGATAGAATGCATGGGTTTTCATGGCACCCAGGCGTCGTGCAAAATCCTGTCCGATGGCTTGATCCAGTTTTTCAAAACGTCCGGCATCGTCAGGGTGTTTCTCAATCCACTTGGCTTTAACATCTTTAAAATGCTCTTGAAGCTGGGACTGATCGCGCAGAACGTTCATATCCAGGAAGGTTTCACGGTTAAGTGCCTGTTTAATCGGGTTTGAGTGTGTAAAGGAAAAACCGGCTTCTTTTGCGAGCTGATTAATTTTAACTTTTTCTTTTCCGAGATCGATTTCGCCAAAACGTTGATGACCCTTGGCGAGGGCTAACATCATTAGCTCCTTACCAAAAAGCATGTAAGGAATAACAACGGCTAAGCGAGTTGCATTTTCCTTGCGTTCCAGGCTGTCACGGGAGGCATCGATATAGCTCCATGCACCGATGCCGGCAATGATTCCCAAGAAAACCTTGGAAAGATCGAAAGGTTTTCTTTTACCGTAATCAACATATCCCAGTATTTTCCGGGCAGCAGATTCGACGGTGCTGCTTTTATGGATAGCGAAGGGAGCCAGTAATGCGGCACCGATTAAACCTGCGGTGACACCCGCTGTTTGTTTAGCCCGTTGACGCGCTTTTTCAACCGGGTCACGTTCACCTTTTCGGTTTTTATCCTGCGCATCTTCAAGTCCGGCAATGGCGGTGAAGTTACGAACGTGGAATTCTTTGGCTGTCAACACGTTCTTGGTATGCTGGATCATAAACTCAAAGCCGGTAGCGACTGCCAAAGCAGCCATAACCGTGCCGAACTTTGCGGCAATCAGGTTCTTATGAACCTTATACGTGCCGTCTTCATTTTTCTCGGTCGTCTTACCGCCCATCCCCTGGCCAATTTTATTGGCTGCATGCTCACCTTTTTCAAGGCCAGCACCGGGTTTGAGCTTGGCAAGCTTGGACATAACTTTATGGGCTCCAAAGCCAGCTAAGGCTGTGGAGAAGTAGAAGGCAAGATCTTCTACGAATTCTAAGAAGCTTTCCTCGAAAAGTTGAAACCCGCTTCTCAATACGAGAAGTTTTGGAGTATAAACGCCTGCAATATCCAGCAGGGCTTGACTAACGGCGGTGGGACCCGCGAGATCTTTAGCGGTGACTTTGGCTGCTTTTTCTTTAACAGCTTTGGCTTCAAATAGTTTACTGGTGCTTGTTTGGGCTGTATTTTGGACCGCTCCTGAAAAAAGAGGAGCTTTTTGCTGAACACGTCCCAAAGGAGGTGAGCTTCCGGAAGATCCAAAATAAGTCGGTGCCTTTTGGGCTGCGACTCGGTTGTCTAAAAGGGATGACATGTAAAAGAGGTCTCAATTTGATAGTGTAGTAAACGAGGAAGAATGAAAATTGGTGCTAGAAGCCGTCTTTAAAACGTGTAAGAAGGTTCTAAACAAAACCGCCGACTTCTGATTTGAGGTCGGCGGTTTTGAGGTATCAAAACTAAAAACGAGTATTGGAACTCACGCCGACCAAGAGGTGCACATCGACATGCTGCACATCATTAAGGCGCTGGTTGTTACAATTGAACTCATCAGTATAAAAATCTTAGTAGCAAGTGGACTAATGATTATGAAAAACATGTGAACTGTTTCGCATGCTTTTTAATTTCAGTGACCTCAGCTTAATAACTTTGACTATCAAAGTCAATGCGTTATTCACGTACAAGAGCAAGTATGATTTGACTGGAAGTGCCTCCTTGGGAAGGAAATTAAAAAGTCCAGGCCGTGCTGGAAGGATTCTGGCTACTTATTAAGGGTCCGAAATTTCATCGCCGCGATACGCGTCAATCATGCTTGCAGCAACCTTTGAAAGCTAAAAAGGTAGCATGTCGAAACATACTACCTTTTTCAAATATTCAATTGTAGGCCTAGTATCCGCCACCAGAATAGGAGCGATTTGCATTGAAGCAATCACGGCAATAAACTGGTTTGGAGCCTTTTGGCTGGAACGGAACCTGGGTTTGTACGCCACAGCCGGCACATACAGCATCGTAAAGCTGACGGGCACCGCCGCCGCCACCACCGCCGTAGCCGCCGCCACCGTAACCACCACCGCCGCCACGGGAATTTTTAGCAGCATCACGACATGGCTTGCATTTTTTGGGCTCCTGAAAACCCTTGTTCAGGTAAAATTCCTGCTCAGCCCCGGTGAAAGTGAAATCCGAGCCGCATGTTGCGCAGGTCAACTGCTTATCTTCCATTTTAGATACTGGCCTCATTGTCTTTGATTTGGGGAGTTTTGGTGAACGAGGCCTTGTCTTTTTGTGGACGAGAACGACGATTCCCTGGAAACTCTCTCCAGGTATTATGTATGCATTTTTAATAAGTTTCAAGTCCCTCCTTCATATGAAGGAGGGTTCTAAAGTCTATCTATTTCTTTGTGTGTAAAAAAGAATCAACGGAAAAGCGTTTGCTGTTAGCTTTTCGGGATTTGTTAATTTTTCATACAAATGGAGTAGAAAATGAAATGGGTAGAACCACTGTTTATTTGGCTAATCAGTGGACACAAAGCACCAACTCTCGCCTGATAGGGGCTTTAGAGATGGAGACTTTCCCTGCGGTACCACCAGGAGTGGTTTACCAAAGGGTTATTTAAGAAAAAACAAATCTAAGCGAGGAGCTTATCTTTGACCGTCAATGTGACTTGTCCTGCTTCTCGGCTAACGACATCCAGCTTAAGTGTATATTCTCCAGCGATTAATGGAGCGCTTTCAACCAAAACCGTTGTAATCTGGTTGAGAAGGAAACTTGCCGGGCTGTCGTCAGTAATGTGAGTAGCGGGAAGCAAAACATCGTCGTGTTTAAACGTGATTTGCTCGGTTTTAAAGGTTAAATCGTTTAAGGAAATACCATTAATTCTGGTGAGTTGTCCCGGTCCCAGACAGTTGATCATCTCAAAAGAAAAGCCTTGTTCAGTGCTTTTGAGGCTACCGGAACGGTACATTTTTTTAAGGAGGAAGTTGGGAACAATGGTCATAGTTTTCTCAGTTTATCAGGCTGCATGATTGAAATCTACGTTTTAAAAGTGGATTCTCCAAGAATGAAATAATGACGGCACTGAGTAAATTTGTATTTTTAAAAAATCAGCATTCCCTTGGGGGACAATCCTTCCGGCTTTTCCAATAAGTCTTTGAAAGAGGATTTTGAAGCACGGACTTATTCCCTGTCCTCACTCTCGGAAAAATTAAGGCAGGCCGAGTTAATACAGTATCGCAATCCTGTAGGGTTGGGACCATCTTCAAAAACGTGGCCCAGATGGGATTGACAGGTATTACAGTGGACTTCAACACGCTTCATGCCGTAGGCGTTATCTTCGTTTGTGCCAATGGATTCTTGGGAAGCCGGTGCATAGAAACTGGGCCAGCCGCTCCCTGAGGAGTATTTAGTCTCCGATTCAAATAAGATTTGTCCGCAACCCGCACAGGTGTATATTCCAGGCTTGTAAAAGTTATCGTATCGGCCTGTGAAGGCACGCTCGGTGCCGTGTTCTCTCATAATTTGATATTGCTCGGGGGTGAGTTGGGATTTCCATTCGGCCTCTGTTTTGGAGACGCTAGAGGCTTGCGGCTGAGAAGGATTCGTCATTGCAGATTCCTTTAGGCTTTCTAAATCTCTATACCGGACGTTTTTTGGTTGATACGCAATCTGGAGAGGGGTTTATAAAATTGCTAAATGAGTCGCTTATGAAGGAAGGGGAAGCGTATGGAATATTTTATAAGGTTCAATGCTAAATTGGATGGGCTGCGATGCCAAGCTTTTCGGGGTAATGGGTTCACGGAATTGCATAATAATCAATTCAAGTGTGTTAATGCCTTCTTTCAAAAGGCTTTCCGGTAAGTAAAAGCAGTCTTGACGACGACCTTCACGCCAGTCTTTCCCTATGAAAGTATCATTAAGGAGAATATCCATGCGCTCAAACCTGGCGGAATTTAGTTTTAACATCCAGGGCATGTAGTGGTTTTCCGAGCAAGGGAGTTGGAATTGAGTTTCCATTCGAAGAACAGGAATGGCTTCCCATGGTAACTCTGGTGCCAAGCTTTTGTCTTCCAAGCGTTGGCTATAGGTTTGAGGCAGAATTTCCAGATCCAACGTATGATCTTGACTGTCTACCAGGAAGCGGATAACGCCTTGAGGGGTTTGAGCGTCATCATGGAAGCCTTTGGGGTGCCCCAGGCCACTGACAAAGATGAGAAGCTCTTTCTTGCCATTCCAGCGGGGAGGAAGAAGGATATCGATATCCTTAGGAGGCTCGCTTTGTCCGGGATGGATAGAGAAATTTTCTCCATGCCCCATATAGTAGCCGTCTAAATAAGCACACCAGTGGTGAACCGCGCAAATAGTCAGCTTTTTAGAGATTGCCGGGAGAGAAAAGCGGTACCACGCACTTCCTTCATAGAAGGCATTGGCATCGAAGTCTGCTCCGGCGTGGTGGACTCGTTTGAAGTGTAGTGCTTTATCTTCTGTATTCAGATTCTGTTTGAGTTCGGGAGATTCGTTATAAAACACAGTTTTGATAATTTTAGCGTTTAAAAATGGGCTGAAATCGCCTAAAATTTGGTGTTTTGAAGTGGAAATCGTTTCATTTTCGCTCGATAAACACGTAGACGTCACGTCTACTATTTTAGAATTCGTTACAATAGCGCCATGTATGTCGGGCTCATTTTTTGAGGCCGTTTTGTCAGCTTTTTGTTCCTCAAAAGAGAGAATTGAAAGTTTGTTTTTCAGGTGACCATTGCTTTTGAGTGTGATCACAGCGCCTGTTTCTGAGGAAACAGCAATGCGATTACCCAGGTGGATTGGAGGACCGAGTAACAAACTGCCATCCGCTTCTATCCAGAAGGTATCAATCAGAGTCCGTCCTAAAAAGAGGATATTAAGTTCTGGAAGTTCAAATAAGCTGTAGCATGTCGGGTCTAGAGTCGGGCATGAGATTTGAATGTGCTTCTCTGAAAGCCACTGAGAGCCTAAAGTATTTGACTGAACAGCTTTTTCTGACTTTTGAACTCCGCTTAAAAGTAGTTGACAGGGGCGATCCGCCTTAACAACCAAAAGCTGTTCATTTTGGTAAAGAAGCTCAGTTGTTGAAAAATCCACTTGGATCCCACAGTGAAGCGGCATTTTCCAGGGTAGAACAACCATGTCACTGGCCTGGAGTGTCACAGGATGCGTTGAGTCTACAATTGCTTGCCCTTCATGGTCGTTGAGGTTGCGGAAGAAGAGCCACAAGGCTTCCGGATGCTTTTCAGGATGCCTTGCCTTGTAGAAAAGAGAGGGGTCATCAAGAGGGATGGGACAGTCCTTAACGGGTGAAGTAGCAACCCAATGCTCAGAAAAGCTTTCCAGAAATTGGTTTATGGCTTTTGCTGTATAGAAATGACTTGCCGGCAGTCCATTTTCGGAAATAGGAGCGGCAAAATCGTAGGAGGTGTAAACCTCGGTGCTTCCCAAGTGGTTCCAATTGGTACCGCCAATAGCCATGTAATGGTTAAAAATGGTCAATCCCTGGGCTAAAACGCTTTTTGTGATGATACCCAGTTGTTCAGAACCGAGTGATTTCCGAATGTCTTCGTATCGATCGCCTTTCCAGCCCCCAAACCAACCGGCTTGAAGTTCCGCCACCATCAGAGGTCTTTCCATACAGTAATCCCGCATGGTGTCCTCCAATTGGTCGATCACCTGGAAGGTTTCTGAGGTACCGCGCCAACTTTGAGTGAACTGGGTAATGGGGTAATTATCGAACGCATAGATGTCGACTAAGTCTTCATAGAGACCGGCAATATAAAGATCGTTATGGAAGAGGGGGACTTGAGCACCCAGCTCACGTGCTACCATATAGAGCGATTGAATGGTATCGGGTTCCATTTCAGGCGTGGCATATTCATTTTCGATTTGTATCAAAATGACATTGGGTGAGGCGTTGATAAAGGGGAATAAATGACTCCACCATTCTTTTACGTGGTCCATATACTCTTCAGACCATTCGAATTCGCCTTGTCGACGATTTCGAAGGGGAAGATCACGCCGGGCAAGTAACCAGCCCGGGAAACCGCCACCGGATGTTTCCGCATTGATATAGGGGCCTGGCCGGGCAATTACAAAGAGTCCTAGTTCACGGCTAATAGACAGCAGTTGGCTGATGTCTCGTGCACCGGTAAAGTCATATACGCCCGGAGCGGAGCTATGAAAACCCCAATTGAAATAGAGATCGACCGTATTGTAGCCGGCGGATTTGAGTTTAATGAGTCGATCCCGCCATAAACTGGCGCCGGGTAGGCGAAAATAATGCATCGCCCCACTACGAATGAGGGTGGGGACGTTGTTAATGATGAGACTGAAGCGATCGTAGCTGACTGCAGCTGACGGATGACTCAAAATGCGGCTCTCTATTCAGGTGAAACGTTAGCATAAACTTACGTTGATATCATAACGTGGATATTGCGAATCACGCAAAAGCCTTTAGGAAACACAAGTTTGATTGCTTTGTAACGGTTCTGAAATATTTTAGAAGAAAAAGCACAAATTTTTTTGTTTCGCATTAACAGAGTTAATGGCTGCAAATTTTTCAGGGGTTTACGTGCAATGGAAATTCTTTTTGGCAGAGCTCGTTCAAGATCTGTAAGTTCAGAAGCTCCTCCACTTCCTTATCCTTATAATGAGTATAAGAGTCCAAATACGCAGTATCCGACTTCGAGCAAAGGTAGAATTCGTTCAGAATCTCCTTATGCTGTATCGGTAAGTTCTGATGAATTTCAGCCTAGAGGCAGAGGTGGAAGAGGGCATTCAGGCTCTCCTTATACCGCATCGATAAATTCTGATGAATTTCTTCAGCCGAGAAGCTCTTCTAGAGGTAGAAGGTGTTTAGGAACTACAAGTTCAGAAGCTCTTCCACTCAGTTATGAGCAATCAGCTTCGGTTAGAAGAACTCAATCAGAACCACCACCTTCGTATATGCCAGGAGGTAGAAATAGACTCCAGTCAGAACCACAACTAAGAAGTCGCTCACTTTCACTTTCTCCTCGACGTTTGATAGGACAAGTAGTAGACGTCGTGATTGAAAAGCGAGATGCTAAAAGATTGGTTATTCCTGTGGCTGACACATCTTATAAGGCGCAGGGAGTTATCGTTGGTGAACCTCAAAAACTCAAAAACTCTAAACGTATACGAGGGATGCGGGAAGGTATGAATGCCCTGAATTCGGTGCCCGCAAATAGAAAGATCACGCTCTCCGATGAGCAGCTAAAGCATGTTCCACTTCCACCTTCGTTCAATGATAATTCTTTCTCTTATAGTGGCGGTAAGTTAGGTCCTCAGGTTACTTACAGACGAGGAAGTGGCTCAGACGCTCCATTTTTTGACATTGTCTCGTTGGATAATTTTAAAAGCAGCTACCCTGATGCTTATAAAGATCATCAAGCAAGACAAAGAAGAATTGTGAAAATAGCTCTAAAGAAGTGGTCTCCGTTTCACTTCTTGCCTTCACTTTTAACGACGAGATAACATCCTTAACTGTTTGAAGGTTAATTAGAGATATCCTACTCGTCTTTTAATCTTGGATGAGACTTCAGAAAACCGATATTCATTTTGGATCTCGGTTTTCTGTTTAATGTTTCTTTTTTCTCTTGGGGAAGGGTATGTTTGAGAGAAAACCGAAAACTAACTCGTTTGAGGTTAATTATTATCATTTTGTTAATAACATGATGATATGATACTAAAACAAGCTTAATTTGGATGAGCTTGAGCTTTTCCTGCCTGCTTTTAGTTTTTCAAGAATTAGTGAGCTATTCTGTGCAGGCGAGGAAAAAGCACCGCAGGAGCGTAAGCCTAGGCGAAGCTAGGTGCGCATCCGAGGAGCGCAATGACGAAGCATGCACGAATATATCGCTAATTCCTGAAATGACTAAAGGTGCACGATTCGTGAATTCCCCCCTTTATTTGCCATCCCTGAAAATAGTGTCGAAAACTGAAATTTCAAAAAAAGGTCTGACTCGTAGCGCTATTTTTATGGCGATTATGGCAGTCATGGCTTTGAGTGGTCTTCCTGGCTGCGGCCAGTCGCAAACAGAACGGGATGAAAAAGCACCGAAACCAGGTGTTTTTCGGATGAATTTGGGAACGGAACCGCCAGAAATTGACCCGGCTAAAACCGAGGATTTGGTTTCCGAAGAAGTCATCGAACCCCTGTTAAAAGGCTTAACCGCTTTTGATGAGCGGATGAAGCCGGCCCCTGCCATTGCAGATTCCTGGACCATCAGCAAGGATCACCGGCAGTATGTTTTTCATATACGCTCCAATGCGCGCTGGAGTGACGGAAAGCCGGTAACGACGGCTGATTTTCTTTTTGCCTGGAAGCGCGTTTTAATGCCTGGAACGGGTGCACCGTCCGCCTTCTTTTTATATCCTATTAAAAATGCCAAGGCGTACTACGATGGTAATCTGAAAAATTTTGATCAGGTTGGAGTCCACGCACCAGATGCCAGGACTTTAATTGTGGATTTAGAACAACCGGTTCCGTTTTTCTTATCCTTAGCGGCAATGCCTTCCATGATGCCGCTGCGAGAAGATATGATTAAAAAATATGGGGATCGTTTTACGGAGGCCGGACATTTTTTGAGCAATGGTGCCTATATTTTAAAAAAGTGGGCCCACGAAGAAAAAATTACCCTGACGCCTAATCCTTATTTTTATGATGCAAAAACGCCGGGCAAGCATCCTCAGGTGGCCCAAATAGAGTTGCTCATGATCAATGATGCCAATACCAGCGTTGTGATGTATGAAAATCGGGAGCTGGATTTTGTTGAAACCACGACCAGTATTCCCGCTTTCGACGTTAGACGCTTAAAACACCGAAAAGACGCCCATACAAGTTCTGTTTATCGTGTGAATTATTTTGGCTTTAATGTGAATAAGGCACCCTTCAATAATCCTAAAGTTCGCCAGGCTTTAGCTTATGCCCTGGATCGCAGCGCTTATCCGAAATTATTACAAAGCGGTCAGCTTCCCATGAGGTCCTGGATTGCGAAAGGTTTGCTGGGTTACAACGAGTCTATTGGCCTTCCTTATAATCCTGAAAAAGCGAAACGTTTATTGGCGGAGGCGGGATATCCGGATGGGAAAGGCTTTCCGGTCACCTCGCTCAGTTATCAAACAATCTACGATATTCGTAAAGAGGCGGAAATTGCCCAGGCCCTTTGGAAAAAGAATCTGAATATCAATATTCATCTGGATAACATGGAATGGAAAATGCTTTTAAGCAGACTAGCCCAAGATCCACCCGCCTTATTTCGCTTGGGATGGTTTGCGGATTATCCGGATGCAGACAGTTTTATGGGTGTTTTTATGGGCAATAGCGGCAATAATCACACGCTTTGGAAAAACAAGACTTACGACGACCTCGTTCATCGGGCGTCTATCAGTACGGATGATCAAGAGCGGCAGATCCTTTACGATCAGGCACAACGCTTACTTCTTGAGCAGGATGCAGTCGCTATACCGATTTATTCCGCACAAAAGTTTTACCTGCTTCGCCCCTATGTGAAAGGGCTTAGCTTGAATGCATTAAACCTGCTCAATTTCGATACCTTGGAAGTCGGTGAACCTGTAGAGACGTTTTAAAGTTTTATTAGAATAAAGATAATATTTGCTTGAGTTAAACACTTTACTTTAGATATGATACTTATGAATACATGAGCTACTAGTTTCGGAAAAATAGACTGGGTTAAAAAAATTCATACTCTTTCTTAAGGAATTGTACTGTAATGAGTTCGATGCGCTTCTGTCGTGATCTAATTGTGGGTAATCATGCTTTTTTAAGGTTCGCTTCTTTTGCTGGCATTGCCTTACTGGCTTTCATATCTGGCAATAACTCCATGCAAGCGGCAACAGCGGTTAAACATGTAACTAAAGCGCCGGTACACGTCACGACAACCCGTAAAGTGCTTGCTACCAATAACGATGCGTGGGCTCTAAAAATCAAGAATGCTATGACGGCATCGCATGCTGCTTATCAGCAAAAAAACTATGCGGAAGCGGAAAAAATTGCACGCTCCCTATTACCGGAACTCTCTAATTCTCGTTTTACTGAGCAAGGACGCGCCAGTGTCTATCAGGTTTTGGGTCTTTCCATTATGGAACGTGACGGCGATCCGGACCGCCTGGCTGAAGCCCGACGATATGTAGCGCTTTCCAATAACAGGATTAATGCGTTATCCGATCCTCAATTGGACATGATGAAAATTAATAACCGTTTCAATATCGCCTCAATGGATGCCCTTATGGGCCATCAGGAATTGGCCTTGGCTGAATATCAGGCCTTATTAAAAGATCCTTTAGCGGCTGATGAGCGTTTCAAGTCTTATATGGCTTATGCAAAACAGGTTGTGGATGCATTGTCGACTTCAGACCATGCGGACAATTATTTAACTCAATTCCCCAAGCCCTATATCCATTGGCAAAATATGCTGGATCGTCCGCTTCGCGTTTATATCGAAGATGGCTCCGCGTTGAAAGACTGGCGTCCGGAATACCCGTCATTGGTTCGTAAAGCCTACGATGAATGGCAGGCTCAATTGCCGTATGCGTTTAAGTTTGAATTTGTACAACAGCGGGAGCTGGCTGACACCATTGTCTCCTGGACGCCGGATCCCATTCTGGAGGCCGATGGCATTACCCAGGAACTGGGTCGCTGTGAAATGTCTTATTTCGGGACAACTCTTCAGGCGGATAATATCGTTTTATCCCTTCATGGCAATACGCATGAACCGGTAACGTCAAAGGCACTGGTGAGTGTTGCCTTGCATGAAATCGGGCACTCTTTGGGGATGATGAAAGGCCATAGTAATAACCCCGGCGATATTATGTACAAAAGTACCCTGCTTTCGAAGGCTTCCAGCGGACACCTGACCCAGCGGGATATCGCGACAATGAAGGCGCTTTATAATCAAGCCGCCGGATTCGTTAACCCGGAAGTTCCCCTGGGTTCTTTCGGGCAGTATGTTCAATTGACCCGTGCAGCGGGCGATGCAATCTCCGCTCACGACAGTGAAAAGGCTGCCCAGCTTGCGAATCAGGCACTGGTTATTTACGATCAGGAACCACAGGCTCACTATGTTCTGGCAGTGGCCTTGTATAATCAAAAATCCTTTCAAATGGCTTTGCCTGAAATTTTAAGGGTCATTGATATGCATGGTACGCAAAGGCCTCATGCGTATTTGCTTGCCAGTAGCAGTTTGATTTCATTGGCTCATGACGATTTACGCTCAGGGCAGTACGATCGCTCTTTGCAACACTTGCAAATGGCGCAGGATTTTATGAATTCGCACCGCGATATTATTCTCTCCCCGGAGCAGGTGACGGAGCAAGCCCGCTTGGAAGACGCGCTTCATCAATCTATGATGTATGCTCAACAAGCGAAGGCGACCGAAGCTCGAGGAGGCATTGTGGTGATGCGGAACGCCAATGATCCTCCTGCTGAGATGGATTCTAACGGTGTAAAAAAGAAAAAAGGCTGGTGGGGACGCTTTTTGGAAGCCTCTGCGGCCTCTTCTGTCAATATGCCCGTGAAAATATCGGCACCTAGCGGCTCTTTTTAAGGTCTTTCTGGCATTCATCCTGCTCCGTTTCTGTAAAAAGGCCGACTACTCTGCTTGAAAGCAGGTAGCACATTTTTTATGCTTTTGAGTTTTTAAATATCATCCAGCTAGGTTACTGAATTTGCAGGATTGCAAGAATACCTCCTGCCAGACGACAATAAGTTCAGTAAGCATGGAAAATGCGAGTCGATTTAGAGGAAGAGCTTTTTTCGCATTGTGTTTTGTCATTCAAAGGCTAATTCCTCTTTAAGGAGCCCAGGGTGTGAAAATTTGGCCATTTTCAAAGAAAACTAAAAAATCCGATCATTTTGAACTTCCTCAAGGCGTTGTTTTGGCTCCTGATGATACTGAAGAGTCGTTACCGAACGAATCTCATGAGCTTGCTGAGGCAG
>Ga0105239_10001505_pt1 | contig 30984 bp, 30 predicted proteins | sample KBSC44metaG_FD_92761 | JGI IMG/M metagenome (GOLD analysis project Ga0105239, IMG submission 92761) | Corn rhizosphere microbial communities from Kellogg Biological Station, Michigan, USA - KBS C4-4 metaG | ecosystem: Host-associated > Plants > Roots > Rhizosphere > Soil | place: Michigan, USA...
CTGATATATCTTAAAAAATCCCAGACTCATTATTGAGCCTGGGATTTAAATAAGTAAATTAGTTTTTGTTTACCCTAAATTCAGTTTTCCGAGCAGAGGCTTTAAAATTCCGGTTCCAAAAATCCCTGCCAGTATGCCAAAAACCGTAACAGTAGAAATCGCGACAGGGAGGCCTAGCGTGTGGCTCAGCGAGCCGATTAAAGGTGGCCCTGCCAAGTATCCTAAGAAGCCAATCGTGGCAATGGTAGCGATTCCCGGGCCTGCACCTTCTTCTGTCCGTCCTGCCGCACCGAGTAAAATCGGGTACAGGTTGGATAGTCCCAATCCTGCCAAGCCGAATCCCAGGAATGTTGCAGGCCAAACATGGATGGTACTTACCAAAAGAATACCAAGAGCAATCAGAGAAGCACCCCATTTAAAGACTGTGAGTCGCCCATATTTTGCAATGACAGCATCACCGGTGAAACGTCCGAGCGCCATCATAAAGGAAAGTGCGGCAAAAGCTCCCGGAGCCAGGTCAGCAGAGGCTTGAGCGACACTGCGTGCATAAACTGCACTCCAGTTCATCATGGCACCTTCCGTATAAAGAACCAGAAAGGTAACAAATCCAATTTTTAAAAGAATAGGACTTGGCCATTGAAAGCCGGGGCTTTGCTGCTTTTCTTGGACGGGATCGGCCAGCAGGTGGCGATAGCTTATAACAGCCAAGGTTAGAAGCAGAGCGGAAATGATGGTGATAATTACGCTGAATGAAAGGTTTAAATGCAGCGCTGAGCTGATAAAGAGAGACGCCAATAAGCCGCCGACACTCCAGGTTGCCTGAAACATCGACATGATGGGCTTATCGTACTGATTTTCAATCGGGATGGCCTGCGCATTGACGGAGACATCCATGCAGCCTTTGAAGATTCCAAAGGCAAAGGATGCCGCAATCAAAAGAAAAAAGCTCGGCGTATAAGCAACTGACAGCAAGGTAAGACTATAGAGGATTGACCCCCATAACAGAACTTTAGGGCTGCCCCATTTTGCCAAAGCTCGCCCGGTTAAAGGCATACCAATCAAAGAGGCGATAATCATACTGAGCATCGCCAAGCCTAAACGTTCATCGCTTAATGCAAATGTGGATTTAAACGTGGGCAACAAGGCGGCCCATGCACCAAAACCTGCGCCGTGTAAAAGAAACATGGCTGAGCCGGCAAGCCGGGCTTTTCGAATAAATTGAGGAGGACGGCCCGATGGCTTTTGCCATGAGCTCTCTTCAAGCGAATTAACAACTGTTTTTTCTTGCGTGGATTGCATAGTATCGCCCCTTCGAGAGTGAATGGCAGTAATTTAAGATAAAGGACTAGCTATTTTCACATGGCCTTATTAGAAACACTGATAAGCACTACTAAAGACTATTAAAAATGGTGGGCCCAGCAGGACTCGAACCTGCAACCGACGAATTATGAGTTCGCAGCTCTAACCATTGAGCTATAGGCCCATTCGACGAAACCGAGATTGGCCTACCACTCTCACTAGCAGAACAATACTCTCAAATTATTGTAACCCAGACATTGTGAGCTGAAAACAGGATTTTTAAAAGTAGGGTTTCATGGAGCGTTGAGCATCCTTCAGCTTCCTTCTAATTTCCTCATCCGAGAGCGAGGATGGAGAGCCGATGATTTGGCCCGGAATTAAGCGCTCGCGTATTGGCTGTCCGGCAGAATCCCGATCGTAGTATTTAAATACGGCTTGTGGTTTTCCTTGGGCATAAATCATTATACTGGGATAAGTTACGCCACCCGCTTCTTTAAAATACTGAGTATGAACGGGAAACGTAGCACCATACCACTTATAGTCGCTGACTAATATCCGGGCAAATTGTGCCTGTCCCTGAAGGTCTTTGGCTAAACCTTCGGCTCGCCTCATAAAGGCTCTGCATGGTGGACACCAAGACGCATAAAACAAGGCAAGAACAGGCATTTTTTTCGATGCTTCAATAACATCTCGTGTAAAAGAAGCATCGGTTGTATCTTTTATGGGATTGATAGGATTCTGTGCAGAGTGCAGGACCTTGCATGGAGGCTGTGGGCTTTGTAAGACAGGCGATCGGTAAGTGGATAGAATTTGCACGGGAAGGATTCCTTTTAAGCCTCACGGTCAGGAAGAGGCAAGTATCAATGATGGTTGTGATAAAAAATCTTTGTTTCGAAGAGTTCGGATTGTCGCATGCTATTTACAGTTGTGGTGTGGATTCGGTTAGGAGGTGAGAGTTCAGTCCAATCTACATCAGGCTTGCGCTTTAGGATAGTGCGAACCAATAAACCAGGCTTCACCATGGGTACAGGGTAGTCCTGAGCCATTTGGGCAATGATGCCTGCCGGGTTATCTGAATTATGAATGGCTGCAAAATATTGAAGTAAAACCCATTTTGTACAATTAAAACTCGTTGGGCTTTCGATTGGGGCCACTAAACTATAATGTTCGTTTTCAGGAAGTAAAAGATTAAATGACTGACTAATAAGCTGTTTATATAGTTTTTTTTGCATGTCTGCGGGAGGAATGAGCAGAAGAGTGTCGGTACGTCGCCCACTTTGTCCATAATAAAAGCTTTTAACGTTTTGTTGCCAAACCTTACTTTTTTTATAGTCATGGGTTGGATCAGAATAAAGGCTATAGGTGATCCATTCATGAGTAATAGGATGCTTAAAGACATAACCCGAGTGAGTCATTCCTGTCTTATCGAATAAAATCGCTAAGTTTGAACCGATTCGAGAGATCACGGCAATTTGAACCTGGTTAGCTTCAAGTTGATGAATAACCCACTGGCTTAGAGTCGTCGCACGCTTATTTTTCTTTTTGTCCGTTTCCTGTTCCGTTTTGATTGGGATATTGTCCGAAAGGGGCTCTTCAGGGTTTAATACTTGCCCCACAATCGTGGGAGAGGTTGAGTCGGCGAAAGTTAAAACCGGTATCGAGAGTAGGACTAAACAAGGCAATAAGAGTAACTGAAATGCCCGTAATTTCATTTGTATTGGATTCCTTATTAGGACTTCGTAAGCGATTATCCGACATCTACGCGCAGCTTACGAGAGCATTTTTCTTTCCCTCTGATTTTAAACAAGGCAAAAAAAAATCTCTTGCGGGGAAAACGTGCAAGAGATTTGAATAGAGAGAGGCAGTATTTAGTTGAGAGAGAGTGTGTGTGTTTGTTTGCAATTACATAAATCCCTCTCAAGAAATAAGATTGCGGAATTGCCTAATTCTTTTACAAAACTTTAAACTTGAATCAACATTTGATCTGAAATTTAACTTCTAAAACATCTAAAAACCCTCTTACCAAGAGGGTTTTTAGATGTTTTAGAAGTTAAATGTTTTTTATTACCAACCGGTGCCGAGAACTCGGTTAACTTCTTCAATCGTTGTCATGCCTGCGATTATTTTATGTTCCCCGTCCATACTCAGCGTAATCATACCTTCTTTAATCGCCTGATCTTCAATGGTTACGCTGGAAGCATTATTATCAATCAATTCCTGAATTGTCCGAGACAGACTCATAATCTCATAAATTCCAATTCTCCCCAAATAGCCTGTATAATCACAGGCAAGGCAGCCGGTTCCCTTATAGAGAGTAATTGAATTGGTACTGGTGTTATTAAAACCCAAGGCCTGAAACTCTGCTGAGGATGCTTCGTAGGCAACTTTACAGTGGTCGCATATTTTTCGGACCAGGCGTTGTGCAACAATCCCGCAGACCGTAGAACTAATTAAGTAATTGGGCGCGCCCATTTCCTTTAATCGCGTAATTGTTTTAGCCGTGCTATTGGTGTGAATGGTACTGAAGACCAAGTGACCCGTTAAAGCAGCATGCATGGCTGATTCTAAGGTTTCGTGGTCTCGAATTTCGCCCAGTAAAATAACATCGGGGTCTTGTCGCATCATCGCCCTGAGTGCGACAGCAAAACTTAAACCGGCTTTATGTGAAACCTGAGTTTGATTAATTCCCGGAATGGGATATTCAATTGGATCTTCGATGGTAAGAATTTTCTTTTCACGCGAGTTAATTTCCCGCAAGCATGAATAAAGCGTCGTTGTTTTACCGGATCCGGTGGGGCCGGTAACCAAAATGATGCCATTGGGCGCGTGTGTCATCCGCATTAGCTGACGAATACTTTCCTCATGAAGGCCTAGTTGTTCTAAACCAACTGCGGTAGTTCCTGAACGGAGCAAACGTATGACACAGGATTCCCCATTCTGAACAGCCAGTGTGTTAACCCGCATATCCACTTCCATATCGCCCAATGTGAAGCGAATACGACCATCTTGAGGGCGACGATGCTCAGCAATATCCATACCGCCACAGATTTTAATCCGTGAAACCACGGCGGCGGCTAAATCCTTGGGAATTGTTTTAATATCTCGGAGCAGGCCATCAATTCTAAAACGAACCACCATGGCTTCCCGATGAGACTCCAAGTGAACGTCTGAGGCGTTTTTGATAATGGATTCTGCCAACAAAGCATTTACCAGCTGAACGACAGGCGCATCGTCCGCCGCCATTTCCTGCTGTAAGCCAGTATTGCTTTTTCTAAAGTTTGAATTAGGGTCACGTCCGGCTTCTTCAGCCAGCGCCAATGCAGTATCTGCAGAAACTTTATAATGCCGAAAATCTTTGAGAAGATTTAATAAATGGCGCGGGGTTGTGATTTTAGGAACGGGTCTTGCACCGGTCATAATCGCAATTTCATCAATCAGATGGTAACGGTCCGGTTCCATCATCAGAACTTCTAAGCGTTTGCCTGCACTCCCAAGAGAAAGCGGATAAATATGGTTTTTCGCCATGAAATCTTCCGGAAGAAGGTTGAGGAGTTCTTCATTTGGAACTTCTATTTCTTCAGGGGCTACGTAGCGCACATGATAATATTCCGCTAAAAGCTGACCTAACGAGGTCTCATTAATGCTTTTTTGACGCGCCAGGAACTCAAATAACGCATAGCGGTTGGTATGACATTGAATCGCCAGGCGATTAACTTGATCCTGGTTCAAAAATCCGGCCTGAAGCAAGGTGGCTTCCAAGCTGATTGCCGGAGGAGGAGATGCTGCACTTTGACTCATTGGATTCGGCTGCACATTTGAAGTCATAAGAAACCACCCAAAAGCGCGCATTGCCTACACATAGAAAACACCTAAAACAGTCCACTCATAGTATTCATACTAAGAGATTTTATGAATTTCTTGATCGTTCGGATGAATGGGATGTATCGCTGAGCTTTTAAAATTCATGCTTTTTGGGATTTTTCAACAGTATTTCACTGAATTTTGAGCTTTTGTTCTCCGTATCTTCTTGTCATAATGAGCGCTAATAAGGTATCGCATCCCTTTTCAGACCCTGAGAAGTACTAACAGCGGGGAGCTTATCCATCATGACACAACAGTTTGAAACTTCTTTTTTAAATCGGAAACCTGCTCGATTAGCCTTGTCAGATGGCACGATTTATCATGGATACGCCATTGGCAGTGAGGGCACCTGCTTCGGTGAGTTGGTGTTCAATACCAGTGCAACCGGATACCAGGAAATCCTGACCGATCCCAGCTACAGAGGCCAAATGGTCCTGATGACACATCCTGAAATTGGTAACTACGGCGTTAATCACGAAGATTACGAGTCTGCGAAGATCCATGCTGTGGGTTTTGTGGTCAGTCGTTTGAGCCCATTCTGTAGCTCCTGGCGTGCAGAGCAGCCTCTGCAAGCCTTCCTGGAACGCAATGCCATCGTTGGTATTGAAGGGGTTGATACGCGTGCCATCACGCTTCGTGTAAGAGAGCATGGTGTTATGAAGTCGGGTATTACAACCGATGAATCACTATCGGATGAAGTCTTGCTTGAGCAAGTTCGGGCTCAACCCAATTTTGAAGATTGCGACTTTATTGGACAAGTGACACGCAAGTCTGTTGAAATCATTAAAAATGAGGTTTCAGCCGATGCCAAACGTCTGGACAGAATGGTTGTCATCGATTTCGGCATCAAAGGCAGCATTCTACACTACCTGGGGCAATCTGTTTCAGAAATTACTGTTCTTCCAGCCAGTAGTGGCTTTGAAGAAATTAAAAAGTATCACCCGCAAGCTGTCCTGCTCTCCAATGGCCCTGGAGATCCCGCGGTACTTAAAGATGCAGTTGCGACTGCAAAACAACTCACAGAAAGCGGGATTCCGACTTTCGGAATTTGCTTAGGCCACCAAATTCTAGGCTTGGCTTGTGGCGCGAAAGTTTCCAAAATGCCTTTTGGTCACCATGGTGGTAACCATCCAGTGAAAGATATGGAACTGGACAAAATCTTCATTACTAGCCAAAATCACAGCTATTGCGTGGAATTTGATGAATTTCCCGTCGATGACTTGGCGGTAACACACGTCAACTTGAATGATAAAACCATTGAAGGTTTTCGTCATCGCCATGTACCGGTTATGAGCGTTCAGTTCCACCCTGAAGCAGCACCTGGACCGCAAGAAGCAAACTACATTTTTGAAAGCTTCATGCAGGCTGCTATTTCAGCTTCCTTGCCCGCAACGGTTTAAAATATCTTTGGTTATAAAAAAGAGCCTCATCATCGAGGCTCTTTTTATTGATTCATTTTTTATGTAGTGATATTTGCAGGTGTCCATTGAGAGAAGGGGCTTGCCGATTTTGTCCAGACATTCACTTTCTGAGTGTTGGGATCTCGGCGTGCCAGAATATCTATCGATTGCCATGTATTGAGAGGAATTCTCGTCATTTGAAATGCATTGACCCCTGTCGGTAAAGAAGGCTTTTTGAATTGCACTTGTGCTTGTCCATTTTTCTGACGAATATCCAACCCTAAAAGCGTGCTTATAAGGGAAAACGGTGTTGCAGAGGCCCATGCCTGAATTGTACAGGTTTCGGGATATTCCAGAATATTGGTGTCCTTGATTCCCGTTCTATCTTGACGTTCCAAGCCTGAGTAAAGCTCAGGTAAGCGGTTTTGAGGAAAGAGACGAGCGGCTTGTAAAATCTGATCAGCGATATTTTGGGTTAAGACATCACAGCCATTACGCTTAGCTCCCATCGCAATCAAAGCGTTATCGTGTGGCCAAATGGTGCCGTTGTGGTAGGAAATTGGATTAAAAGCGGGCTCAGCACTCGATAAAGTTCTTATCCCCCAACCGGAAAGCAGATCCGGCTGCAAGGCTCGATGCTGAATTTTCTGCGCTTGCTCCGGCGTTAGTAAATCTCCCCAAAGTGCTTGTGCGCCATTTGATGCAATGCTGGCAACCGGTTTGCCATGGACATCCAGTGCGGAGGCGTTCCATTCTTGATTGGGTAACCAAAAGGCCATTCTGAAGGATTGCTTGAGTTTATCAGCCTCAGCATTATAGTGGTTGGCTTTTTCCGGAAAAAGCCGTGCTGCCGCTTCCCATGCCTGATGAACTTGCGATTGAACCTCAGCTGGAGCAACCGGATATAGAGGGTCGGTTAGTTTACCATTTTGAAGGATGTGCCGCAATGCATATTGGGAATCTTTCCAACCGATGTTTTTTAAACCGACTTTGGAATCCCGTTGGGTTAAAAAGCCACTTGGATGTCCCTGTGTATTTTTCTCCAACCAGCCCAAAGCTGCTTGGACATTGGGTTTCAAGGCTTGACCCAAAGCAACGTCGCCAGTGCGTTGCATGTAGGCATCGTATAGAATGACAAACAGCGGAGTTGCGTCTAGGGTGCTATAGCTAGGCTTTTCTGGGCGATATCCTAAACGGGTCAGCTCACCTTGCCGAAGTTCGTGAAGTATCTTTCCCGGTTCCTCCTGGGTAAAGCTGTCGTGTTTCTTTCCTTGATAAGCTGCCAGGGCGAGCAGTGTCTGTCTTGCAATTTCCGGTTGAAATTGCAAGGTAAACAGAGAGGTGATTAAAGTATCCCGACCAAATAAAGCGACAAAATTAGGAATGCCGGCTGCTGGAGGGTAAAAAGTCGTACCAAGTCCGTTTTTCGGGTTAGGATTATTAATGGGAATACTGAGCATCTGAAGATCTTTTGAGCCTACTGCCAGAGTATTGGGTAAATGTTCAATTGCTTTCCCGGATAAATCTTGTGCAATTTCCATACTGGTACGGGGTAAAGCCAGGCTCGGGGGAGGGGTTGAATTGGTGGCGGTATGGTTAACTTGTGCGAGTTGAGCATTTCGACCGGAAATATTCAGATTGAAAAAGGCATTATTGGTATGGGCGGGAATATCCAAAAGCCATTGCATCTCTGCTTTATCCTGGTGAGCATTCAATTGTGCTCGTTGTTGAATCGGAATATTTTCTTGGTGCATGGTGATTAATGAAAACTCATTAGGTGTTTGATTAAAGCGCATAAACGGGGCACTCGTAGCATCCACCTCAAGCATATTCGAAGCGAGTTCTTCTTTTCGTAAAAGCGGATCCATGGAAGCTAAGCGTGCTTCCGCACCAGATCGGACTTGGAAGAAATCTCGAAAACCGGTTCCCAAATTCACTCGTAAATAATGATCCCAGGAATCTTGGTTTTGAATTTTAAACGTTTCACTCACACCATTCGGTGTTAAAGTTTCCTCACGATGCACTTGAAGATTCGGCTTATCCAGGTATCGGTAGTCGTAATCTGCTTCTTGTCGATTATCAGCGACATGCGATTGAAGTTTTTGAGGGAGACGTCCTTCTTCATCCGCTAAAGTAAATGTTTGAATGTATTGTGTATCGCGAGCAATACACCCTTTTGCCGTATCCGGATCACTGGCCCGTGCAAATCCGTCTTGATCCCAGCGAATAAAAGCAGGTTTAGCCGGTGTCTTGAGGATGATATCTTTTTGAGGGCCTTCTTCTGCAATGAGCTTGTCGAAATTTCGACGATGTTCATCGCGTTCAGTCGGATCCACGACTTCAGTATTATAAACGCCTGTCAATGCATTTCGAACGGCCTCGATTTTCGCTTGGCGATTATAGAGTGGAGAAATGACTTGAGAGGGTGCGAGGCTTGAGAAAGTAAGCATAGTGTAGAGTATACCCGAACTGTATTGAAGATCCCAGCCTATAAAATGTGACCCGTACTTAGTCTAATGCCGGTTTCTTGGCTCCTTTGATAAAACGCATCGGTTCAATTTGAATATCGGGCTGCGTTCCAGGATAACGCTCTCCTCCACTGTCGTTGCCGGGTGAAAACTGAACGCGCGCTCCACCGATACGCTGTGCTTGAAGCTGATATTTGACATATGAAATAGGTATTAGGGTGCCATTTTTAAATTTAGAAACCCGGTTAAGCATGATTCCTGTCATAGTGTCGCCATGAACAGTAATGGTTGGAATTTCTTCCAGAACTTGAGTACGGCTTTCCCGATTCATCCTGTGAAATGTTGCCGTTTCCCCTTCAACCTTATCCACGCTGATGTTAGCACTCGCGCCGGTTGCAGGGTTAGAGACAATCACTTGATCGCCTTCCCTCTCCAAAATCCAAATGTCACTGAGCTTGCTACTAAACTGCTCGGGTGCGTTGCTTTCAAGCATTTCACCAGTCACACTCCATTGTCCATACATATCGGGAGGTAAATAAAGTGTTTTAGAAACAGTGACCGTGATCGGTTTTTGCTCGTAATGTTCATCTAAGGCGGGAGCGAGTATCTTCGGTGTTTCCGCTTTACATGAATCAGGGAAAAGAATTCCAAACACAGCCATACTAAAACAAAGACAAATAGCGGAATGCAATTTGCCTTGATTTCGTAAATGACCGTAGCCTTGGATCATGGAACCTTTATTTTCTAATCTGGAATAATTCCACAGATTCACCCAGCATGGGCTCTAAAATCGCTTGAGGTTCAACCTCTAAATGAGAAACCTGTGCGTCGGGGGGGCCCTGCTGCATCCAGTTTAAAAGATTATCTACCATATCGATAGGACCTTGCAACCATGCCTCAACTTGACCCTCAGGAGTATTTCTGCACCATCCTTCAATATTCAACTCCCGAGCTTTTTCCAGAAGTGATGCTCTATAGCCAACCCCCTGGACGTTACCGGAAACTAATACACGACGTGCAATCATTGGAATGCGAGTTTTAGAAGAAGACATAAATAATACCTGCAACTCTATGACAAGGAAATCAGGAGATCTGAAAAACGAGCCGATTGAGACTCTTGATTCAAGCTATCTTTCCAAGCAATACTAACGCACCTTCTTGTATGAGGTACGTCATTAAGCTTTCATTTTAGGAACTTTTTATCAAAAAAGGTACCTCTTTTCTCACAAATCGTTGTTTTAGATGAGGTCTTTAATAAGCATCTCATCCGTTACATGTGAGAAGAAAAATGTATATCTTTAAAAAGAAATTCCATGAAAAATAAATTTAAATACTACGCCACTTGAGTGTTATACCCAATAATCCAATCAAAGCTAAACCCGCAAAAGCAAAGCTTAACTCAATATCTATATTTTCGGTATGTACAGTGTGGGCTTGAATTTGAGAATAAGCCTCCTGAAAATCACTGGCTTGATAAGCCCGGAAATATTGTCCACGGGCAATTTGCGCAATTTGTCGCAAGGTTTTTTCATCAAAGGAAACCGGTAACTCCATGCCTTGATAATGAATGACTCCACCGTGAGCACTTCCAATCCCAATCGCATCGATCCGTACCTTGGCTTTTTGGGCATCCATTGCCGCTCTATCCCATGGATACCCTTCGTGACTATCGCCGTCACTCAATAAAACAATCGCCTGATCATGGTGTGTACTGGTTTCCGTCAGGTTAGGAATTGAAGATTCTTCTTTCGGTAACTTTGAATTCGCTGCTTTTGAATGGCCGACAGTACGTTGAGCCTTACTTTTTTCTTTGGCTAGAATCTGCAACGCCGCATGGAGAGCGCTTCCAATCTCTGTCCTGGGCTTAAGGTCATCTTGGCGTAAAGCCTCCAAATCTGCAATCAATTCCGCATGCTTACGCGTGGGTGGAGAGAGGACATAGACATCCCCGGCAAAAACAGTCAATCCGACACGGATGTTCTCTGGTAAATCCCGTATAAAATTAGCTGCTGCATGTTTGGCGGCTTCCAATCGAGTGGGCTTTATGTCGTCCGCCATCATACTGAGAGAAATATCAAGGACAAGAACGACATCCGCGGATTGTATCGAAACGGGGATGTTTACCATAGGTCGAGCCAAAGCCACAATGAGTGACAGAAAAACGAAGCATAGGGTACAGGGATACAAAAGCCGTTTCCAGAATTTCCCTTGCTCCTTTAATTTTGTTAATTTTGCAACCAGGGCTGTATAGCTGAATGCTAAGGCCTGTTGTTCAATTTGGCGACGAATACTTTGCGCATAGTAATACCACCAGAATGGTAAAAGTAATGCCAAAAATAGCGCTTGAGGCCAGACAAAATGGAAGCTTTCTATGCTTCCAAAAAGTCCATCCTTCATGAATGAACACCCCGTTTACTGAATGTGTGAGGTTGAAGAAATAAACGATGTAGAATGTCTAGCGCTTCCTCAGCTGTTGAGGCTTCTATACAGATTCCGAGACGAGACAGCGCCGCCACAAGACGCTCGTGCATCTTTTGAACCGTTTTCTGGTATTTTTCATGGAAGGTATGATCATTTGCAGGCCAAAGAGCATAATCCATTGTTCTCGGATCGGATAGTGGAAAAGGAGAACTTGCTTCTGATAAACCCTCCTTTTCCAGCGGATCAATAACAAAAAATGACGCAAGTTGTGCTTTTTGAGAGAGGCGACCCAGGCTTTCTAAAGCCTTTGATAAGCGCTCATCTAATCCCATCAAAAAATCATTTTGATTGTTCGTTGAGGATGAATCTGGATAAAAAGGCAGATTGAGAAAATCACTAATCAGGAAAACATGCTGTCCACGATGAATGAGTTTTTCCAAGCGTGAAAACGACGTTTCAAAAACAGGTTTGCTTTCTAATGGGACAGCACTATCTGGGCTGTCTGAAAGAGGGCTGTTTTGATATATTTCCAGTTGTTTCAGCATCGCATGGAGAGACTGGACACTGGCTTTTGGGGGGAAAACATTCAAGGAATATTGAGGACCAAAGATAATGCCGCCCACTTTGAAGTCGTCTTTTAATATAAGCAAACCCAGTAATGCGGCCATGTTACGAGCTAAACTGATTTTGGAGGGTCGATCCGCATATTGGGCCATTTGCATGCCAGTTGTCATATCAATAACAATCCAGTAAACGGCTTGCGTCTCTTCATGATATTCGCGAATGTGAGGAGTGTGGGTACGCGCAAAAACACTCCAATCCATTTTGCGTAAGTCGTCCCCCGGAACGTACTCTCGGAGTTCCGAAAAATCAAGGCCATCTCCCCGATGCCAGGTTTTCCGATCTCCTGGAGAAAGTTTTTTGAGTTCAAGGCGAAATTGATCTTCCAGGCGAGCCAATAGCTGAGTAGATGATTCACTATTTTTCGCTTCCGGGTTTAAGGGTAGGCAGGCTAAAGGGTTTACAATTGGGGCCAGCATCTTGTCCCAAACTTTTTGAAAAACGCTGCTCATCGCCAGCATTTTTAGCCCTCCGAAGCTGAAGAGGAAGAAGGAGCGGAGTCCGGAGACGGATTTCCAAGTACAGGCAGCGGTGTTTTCTCAAGCAGTGATTCTAAAATTGTTTCAACGGTTTTCCCCAAGGAAAGCGCTTCGTAAGAAAGCTGAATACGATGTCTTAAGCAATCAAAGAGTACAGCATGCACATCCTGGGCAATAACATAGGTTCTTCCTCTCAAAAGTGCCAATGCTCTTGATGAACTTGCCAAAGCAAGAGAAGCTCGAGGAGATGCCGCAAAGCGCAACTCACTGAGTGCAACTTGGCGCGTGGAGGAAACGAATTCAGCAATAAATTGAATTAAAGCCGGATCGAGGTAAACAGCACGGACCTGATCTTGGATATGAACGAGCGCTTCTGCATTCAAAAGGGCTTCAATTTCAGGAATGGACTCTTCGCCAGTCATCCGCCGAATAATGGCAACTTCTTCCCAAACACTGGGATAAGGAACTAAAAGCTTGAATAAAAATCGATCGAGTTGAGCCTCAGGTAAGGGGTACGTTCCTTCTAACTCAAGCGGGTTTTGCGTGGCCATTACTAAAAAAGGATTCGGCAGGGGAAACGTGTCACGGCCGATGGTTACTTGTTTTTCCTGCATGGCTTCCAGCAAGGCACTTTGAACTTTTGCCGGAGCCCGATTGATTTCATCCGCCAAAATAAAATTGGAGAATAAAGGTCCTTGCTCCGTCTGAAAATAGGACTGCGCAGGATTATAAATCCGTGTTCCGATTAAATCGGACGGTAAGAGATCCGGCGTGAACTGAATGCGCTGAAAATCCAAGCTTAAAACGCGACTCAAGCAATTGAGTGTCAGCGTTTTTGCAAGGCCGGGAGCACCTTCCACGAGAACATGCCCGCCACAAATCAGTGATACAAGCAGACGTTCAAGCAATACATCCTGGCCGACAATGACCTTTTTCAGCTCATAAATGACACGCTCCAAGAGGGCGTGCGTTTCAAAAGCCTGTTTTTCAGATAATCCCCGAATCATCCCCTCATTGTATCACTCAATGAGCAGAGCATTACTGACTATTTTTAACCCAGTGCTCCTGATTGCATCATAGCTAATAAATCGGAGCTTGATAAGCTATCACTGCTCAAACCCGAAGATGACCCTGCGCTGCCGAAATCAGTTCCTGATGAGCCTGCTGAGTTACTGCTGCCACCCAGCCCAAGTGCTTGTATAAACTGCATCATCATTTGCATCATTGCAGATAAAGAACTCAACATTTGAGCCAGTTGAGGATTACCTGCACCCGTAGCGCTATACATACCGCTGGGATCCACATAAGAACTTCCTGCGCCAGTCGCACCTGACATACCTGATGGACTCATACCGGCACCCGCATTGAGCAAGCTGGTTGGGTCTGGGTAAGAGCTGCCCGCACCGGTAGCACCGTACAGACTACTCGGATCGGCATAAGGGCTTCCAGTTCCCGTAGCACCATATTGACTATTGGGATCCACATAAGAACTCCCCACACCAGTGGAACCATACTGGCTACTTGGATTAGCAGAAGTGCCAGTTCCACTTCCTGAGGTCATGGCTTCATACTGATCAGCGGGTACCAGATAGAAAGGACCTTGCGCTTGTGGATAACCCGATTGCTGAGAGCTGCCCCCCTGCTGAGATTGACACTGTGGAGGTGGTGGGCTGTAACAGCCTTGTGATTGTCCACCCTCTTGTTGCATTGCATTAAAAGAAAGGACCTGGTTGGCCGGACGGCTGATAAGGTTGAGGGGATCCACCGCCATGATGATGGCATTGTGGTGGTGGGGGTCCGTAATCACTGTAATCATTGCCACCACCGTAATTATAATTATTTCCCGAGCCACTATTACTACCCCAACTCTCACTATAGCTACCCTGTGACGAAGATGTATCAAACTGAGGATTATTTCCAAAGCGTCGTGGTGACTGAGCCACGGGAGTATAATTTACGGGCAATGATCTATTAATCACAATCTTCTCTCCTGCCAAAACTCAACTATGTTTTGTATCGATACAGAATCGCTACAACTGTATTTACACATCTACTTCCACTTATTAAGATAAAAAAACAGAAATAAGTAAAATTACCCTTCTAGCTCAACTGACTCAGTGAACTGTTACAAAGTGATGTTTGATATCAAGGCATGACGGATGAGAAATAATAAGGATATAGACTCGTTTACAAAGTGTTTACCAGGATTTCAAGCCAGTTCCGGAACTACTGAGATCATTGCAGTGTAAGAGCACCTCGATCAGGAGAGTCAGCTACGATAATACTTTCCTGAGCAATGATTCCATCCAAAATCCCATAGGAAGACGAGACGGATGGAGAATATTAAACTACCAGGACAGCTTGTAGAGGATTCATAGACTTATTATATTCAGTGAGTTCCCTATACTGGGTCTACCTCTGAATCCTGGTGACGTCTCTCCCCCTGTAGTGCCAGACTCTATACTTCCATGTCCGTCTTCTGGGGGTAACATATTGTCGGGAGTTCCCACAATCGATGGTAATGCCCATTCAGGATTTGGATTCACGACAGGTCCATGCCCGCCTTCCAGTGGAGAAAAGGGATTGGGATCAATTACTGGGGCTGGGGAATTTTCTGGATAGATAATTGAAGGTTCGGTTGTATGCGGTTCTTCCATTGTGGGCTCAGTATTATGAGGCTCTTCGGTGGTCGGTTCAGTGGGGTGAGGTTCTTCTGGTTCGCTCGGATGTGGCTCTTCAGTTGTCGGTTCAGGTTCATGCGGCTTAGGTTCATGCGGGTCTGGAGTTGGCATGGTAGGGCCGGGGAAAAAGGGGTAACCAAAGCCACCGTAGCCACCATAACCATAAGCTGGAAAATAAGGCGGAAAATAAGGTGTATAAGGTAAAGCCGGGGCTGCTGGAGCCGCGGGAGCTGCTGGAGAAGAATACGGAGCGGCGCCCCGCCAATAACCATAAGGAGAAGAACTCGAATACCAGTCACCGTTCCAATAATAATAATTGGACGGTTCACACTTTGAATTGAAGGATGATGAACGGCTGCTAGTAAAGGGCCAAAAACCAAATGTTACAGTCATTTTTATAATCGTAAGATGAGTACTACACAATAGAACCAGGAGTTAAGTCAATAAAACCAAAACAAATTTCCCCTTGCCTGCTAATAAAAAATTATTTCAAATGTAAGGACTTTCTCACCACCGTAATTCTTGTACTTTTGAAACTATGGACTTGTGGCGATGAACTAAAAAGAGCACCTGAAGTTTATCCAGATGCTCTTTTGGGATTATTTTCAATAATTAGTTTGCAAATTCATACTTATTATTAAGGTCTAAGGATTTTTTAATCGTATTAAAGTGGAGCACCTTTGCTTTTTGACCCAGGGTCACTATATTGCCCGAATATTCCACATTAAACACAGGTTTTCCTTTTGCAATAAAAGGTTTTAGGGCGCTGCATTCTCCATATTGGAAGCATTGCTCATTCACCGCAAAGTCAAAGTAATTAGAAAGAACTGAAACTTGATCCAAATCATTCTTTAACCCAACCGTTAAACCTCGTTTATGAGCTTCATTGGCCAGGAAAATATTGTATTTCAGTTGATCGTTGTTTGTTAACGAGAATCCTGACGCATTGCTATAGCCATCAACATTATCAAATTCAACAGCATCGAAGCCTTTAGCTTTACACTGATCCAAACGTGCTGTCATAATCGGACCTAGTGCCGTGATATTTCGGATATCAAGCCATTTTTCGCCGACCCAGCCATCCATATTTTTACCTAATACTGATTTAGGGAAGTTTTTAAAATCCGGACGCCAGTTTTCAGAACTTCCCGCACTCATGTAACAAACCACTTTTTTATTACCTGCATGAGCTTTGGCAACAACATCTGCTGTGGTATTAAAGAGATCAATGTCAAAAAGCTCAGCCATTCCACCCAAGTTGGGTGTAACACTTAGGACATAGTTCCAGGGAGTACTCATAGCCGGGTGATAACACGTTTTGCCTTGGCACGGGATACTGGCAGGTAAAACTTCGGAAAAACTGGGTGTAAATAGCTGCAAAGCCAGGATTCCAGCAGCGAAAAACTGAGGAAGGTATTTATGGAAAAGCTGCATAAAAGATCCTCATATTAAATACTCTAGACATCCTTCCCAATGGGCAATCCAATGGATGGTAAAGTGGAAATAGGGTATTAAGCGTTGTAATTGAAATGCGAATTTGAGGACTTCTCCAGTTCTGCTCTTGAATTACTAAGGTAGCTGTGTTCCAAACTTAAGTTCTGTTTGTACATTTCAGCTAATGTCAGTGGTGTCGAACTACCACTCGTTCCTGTAGACATTGAGCTGGAACTTTGTACACTCTCTCTACCAGTAGAAGCTTTCGCAGCTACATTTTCCTGCTTGGCAGCTGTAAGCTCTGCATTCACCATTTTTTGCATGCCGGCCAACGAGCTACCCATATTGAAACTGATTCCAAACATTTTTGTCATATCGAACCCTCTCAGGAACCTGACAGCTAAAACAATTCAGGCAAAGCCTTTTTAAACTATTCGGCAATTTGAGAAAGTCAAAGAGAGTTTATGAATGATTATTAATCTCTAAAACCCACACCAAGAATCGACGGGAACTCGGGCTATGTTTTGGATAAAATAAACCGGTGACACAACGTTTCGAATCCACAGGAGTTCTCCACTGATGGTTGCTGAGCCAAGTTCCACCTCTAATACACCCCGTACCTTGTATCAGAAAATATGGGATGCCCATATCGTCCATCAAGCTCCTGGATGTCCCACTCTACTTTACATCGACCGTCATCTCATTCACGAGGTAACCTCCCCGCAAGCCTTTCAAGGTATTAAAGAACGCGGTGTTAAATTCCGTCGCCCCGATCGGACATTTGGTGTTGTAGACCACAGTATCCCAACGACTGATCGCAGCATACCTATTACTGATCCACAAGCAGCAAGCCAAATCAGTACGTTTGAAGCCAACTGTAAAGCGTATGGAATCACTCACTTTGGCTCGCATGATAGCGAAAATCAAGGGATTATTCACGTTGTTGCTCCTGAGCAAGGCTTAACCTTGCCCGGAATGACCATCGTTTGCGGTGATAGCCATACCTCCACTCACGGAGCCTTTGGTGCATTGGCCTTTGGCATTGGCACGAGTGAAATTGAGCAGGTTTTTGCGACTCAGTGCTTGCTCCAGCAACCATCTAAAACATTTGAAATTCGTGTAGAAGGTAAGCTCTCTCCTTTTGCGACAGCCAAAGATATTATTCTGGCCATTATTGCAAAAATCGGAACCGGTGGCGGAACAGGCTATGTTCTTGAGTTTACGGGTGAAGCTATCCGTGCACTCTCTATGGAAGCGCGGATGACGCTCTGTAATATGTCAATTGAAGCCGGGGCAAGGGCTGGCATGATTGCTCCGGATGAAACCACTTTTGCCTACCTGAAAGGCCGCAAGTACGCGCCCCAAGGAACTGACTTCGACAAAGCTGTCGCCGATTGGAAAAAGCTCTGCACCGATCCTGGAGCGATTTACGATAAAACCATGGTAATGAAGGCTGAAGACATTGAACCCATGGTGACCTATGGTACCAATCCCGGAATGGCAGTCGGTATTTCGCAAAAAATCCCGACTTTAGAGTCCGTTCAAGACAGCGAGGAAAAAGCTGAATTGGCGGATGCTCTGGAGTATATGGGCTTACAATCCGGGCAATCAATTGCCGGTACACCAATTGATGTCGTATTCATTGGAAGCTGCACTAATTCAAGGATTGAAGACCTTCGCGAAGCAGCAAAGCAAGCCAAAGGTCAGCAGGTATCCAAAAAAGTTCGTGCTTTGGTTGTTCCTGGTTCTTATCCCGTGAAAAAACAAGCTGAAGCGGAAGGTTTGGATAGTATCTTTACCGAGGCTGGCTTTGAATGGCGTGAACCGGGTTGCAGTATGTGTATTGCAATGAACGGAGATAAAATCGAGACCGGACAAAACTGTGCCAGTACCAGTAACCGTAATTTTAAAGGACGCCAAGGCAAGGGAGGACGTACCTTCCTCGTGAGTCCGTCTATGGCAGCAGCAGCAGCCATTAAGGGTCAACTCGTCGATATCTCTAAGATTTAAATTCTCTCTGAAGAAGGAGTCTGTTTCTTAAATGAGCTTACCGAAAGTAAATACGATTGCTGGAACCTGTGTTCCGTTAAATCGCAATAATATTGATACCGATCAAATCATTCCTGCCCGTTTCCTAAAAGGAACCAGTAAAGTTGGACTGGGAAAAAACCTTTTTCAGGACTGGCGTTACGATGATAATGGACACCCCATCGCGGACTTCGTCTTGAACGATGCAACCTACACGGGCCCGATTCTGGTGGCTGCTCATAACTTCGGATGCGGCAGTTCCCGCGAGCATGCACCCTGGGCATTAAAAGACTATGGCTTTAAGGCGATTATCGCAATTTCTTTTGCAGACATTTTTTGCAATAACGCACTAAAAAATGGATTGCTAACAATTGCATTGACTGAAGAAGTAGTACTCAAGTTGTTACAGGACATCATTCAAAATCCAGGTTTGAGCGTTACGGTCAACTTGGAAAAAGAACAGGTTGACATCCCAGGGCAGGCAGCCCAATCGTTTACGATTGATCCTTATCGTAAAGAATGCTTATTGGAAGGGTTAGATGATATCGGCTATGCTCTAAGCCATGGCGATGCTATTGCAGCATACGAAAAAGCATTGCCATAATAGCCACAATTCAAAAAATCATAGAGGTCATCTGAATGGTTCAGGTGGCCTCTTAAACTATCGGTGTGCTCAAAATAGCTGAATTAGGGAATTTTCATTAGAACCGAAAAACGTCATTGTAATGATAAGAAAATTATGAGCCTCTGAAATTTTTCCAATAATCTAAAATCTATTTCCTTAAGGTCATGCAATTTTAGAGGTAGGAGACCCATCTCTTTATGAGCACCATCATTCCAATAACACTCGAAGAGGAGTGGTTAACGTGCTTGAATACATTACCTACTTTCACGCCTCCAATGATGGGAACGCTTGTTTTATCTCCTCATCCGGATGATGAAACCCTCGGCGCTGGTGGATTGATAAATCATTTACGACGGAAATCTATTCCGGTTGAAATCGTTGCGATCACCAATGGTGAGCGTGCTTATCCAAACTTTGCCGAATTAGGAACTCTTCGTATCCAAGAGCAAAATCAGGCAGCAAGCTTCCTTGGGGTGGATGAGGAGAATATTCACCGATTGAATTTTCCGGATAGTGGTGTCTCAGATTTTAGAGGATCTCTGGAATTCAGTTTGGAAAAATTAATCGATTCGCATACCCATGTTATTGCTCCCTGGATTGGTGATTTTCATCCTGATCACGAAATAGTCGGAGAAGTTGCTAAAGAAGTTGCTTTTCGGAAAAAAGCCCGGATTTCTTATTATTTCTTCTGGATGTGGCATCGCGGTACACCTGATTTATTGAAATCACTCAATTTATCTTCGTTTCCACTGAGCGCGGAAGAAAATACGGCGAAACGACTGGCAATTGAATCTCATCAATCTCAATTAAGTCATCCGTCACAAGAACCTATTCTGCCGGAATACCTTCTTCATCCACTTTATCGACCCTTTGAGGTCTATGTTCACTAATGAGTAATAGAAATATCACTTATGTAACCAGTGCCGATTTTTTTGAAGCAAAGTATCGAACGAAACCCGATCCCTGGAATTTTTCAGGAAGTGACTATGAGCAACAGCGTTATAAAAGTATTTTGAAAATACTTGATAATCAAACGTATCACTATGCCTATGAGCCCGGATGTTCCATTGGAATTCTGACGCGGGAACTCGCAACCCGCTGTGATTATGTTGAAGCAATCGATTTCTCCGAAACGGCGGTTCAGTTAGCAAAGAAACATTGTGATGGTCTAAACAATGTCACGGTCCTAAAAGCTTCTATTAGAGAGTATCGTCCTGCTCAACGGCCTGATCTCATCATACTGAGTGAAATTGGATATTACTTTACCGTAGCAGAGTGGACTGAAATTTTAGAAAATTTAATCTCCTACTATCGACGACCCGCCACACTGATTGCTTGCCATTGGCTAGGAAAGTCTGAGGATCATGTGATGAGTGGGGATGAGGTTCACAAAATTATTGATCACTATAGTTATTTAAATTTAATAACACGTTTGCGTTTTGACGATTTTCGACTCGACCGATGGGACTTAGCATGAGTATTCAATCTTTACCAACGTCTTGGCATGTCATTATTGCCATTCCAGCTCAAAATGAAGAAACTTTAATTGCTCGTTGCCTTGAATCAGTGCTCCAAGCCTGCCGGTACTTACCTGTGACTATATCGTGCGACATAATTGTTTTTGATGACGGATCCACTGATTGTACGCGTGATATTGCAGAAAACTGCCTCAAAGCTAGCGGTACAGTTGTTAGTTTGGATATGAACAATGTTGGCTTAGCCCGAAGGCTTGCTGTCGCATATGGGCTAAAAAAATATTCAGGACCTTTAAATCACTGTTGGATAGCCAATACCGATGCCGACAGCATGGTTCCTCCCGACTGGCTGTATCGGCAACTATGCCTGGCGGAACGAAAAGTAATGGCCGTTGCCGGAATCATTGATATCGATACTTTTGAAGAGCACGATGACGGGGTTCCAAAGCGGTTTCGTGAGACGTATCAGATCAACTTCGATGGTTCCCACTCTCATGTTCATGGGGCTAACTTAGGCGTTCGTGCGGATGCCTATCTTGCAGCAGGAGCTTGGTCTGCGCGTATGACAGCTGAAGATCATGACCTCTGGCAGCGAGTGCAGGATAATGGTGTTTTTACGTTTTCTTCATCGTCGCTGAAAGTAATTACAAGCGGTCGCCGAGTGGGTCGAGCCCCCAATGGCTTTGCGGAAACGTTGGCAAAACATAATAAAAAGAAATTGCTGAATGTCTAAATTAGATACGCGCATCCACGATTTAATCCATGAAACACTTCCACAGCCGGGACAAGGAGAAACAGCCAAGCGCTTTGCGCGACTGTTTGAAATCGGGAGAGAGGATCTGTCCCTTGCCAAGATTATGGAAGCGCACTGGGATGCGATTGCCATTTTGCAAGAAGCTCAGCATTCTATACTGCCTGATACGCTCTACGCGGTTTGGGCATCCGAAGCTCCCAATCAAGTGCTGCAACTCATTGAAACAAGCAATGGCCCCATGGTTTCCGGAACCAAGGCATTTTGTAGCGGTGCGGGATTAATCGATTGTGCACTGGTAACCGTTCAAAAACCTGAACCTCGACTCGTTCTTTTGGATTTTAAAAAGCATCCCAATAAGTTCACCTTTTCTACTGAAGCATGGCAGACATCCGCCTTTTCGGAAACTCAAACCGCAACAGTTGAGATCCAAGGAATTCCTGTTACCCGGGAAGATTGCATCGGCGGGGAAAATTGGTATACGGAACGGGTCGGCTTTTGGCAAGGTTCCGTGAATCCCGCTGCATGCTGGGCAGGTGGGGCAGCAGGATTATTGGATTACGCCAAGAACAGTAAACGAATGGATGCCCATACCTTGGCACATTTAGGGGCGATGCAGTCAAACATCTGGACTTGTGAAGCAATTTTAGAAAAAGCAGGACATGCCATCGATCAATACCCCGATATTTCAGAGCTTGCTCAACAGATTGGGCTGAATGCCCGGCATCAGATCGAGCAATTGTGTACCGATACAATACGCCGTTTTGCGCGCGCTTACGGTCCTTTTCCTTTGGCATGCGACTCGGAAATCAGTCGTCGTTATATCGAGCTGGATCTCTTCTTACGTCAATGTCATGCGGAGCGAGATCTGGAAAGTTTGGGGAAATTAGCAAACCTCTAAAGGCCTCTAATTAAAATAATCCAATTATTTAAGGAAGATTGAATCAAGGGCTTACACATAATATTATTTCACTAGCAGTTTTTAGTTCATTAAATTTTTTGAGATTGTTTTTCATCATTTTTGAAACATCGCCTCTCCTTCAAAACTGCGTCATTAAAAGCATTAGTTTTTGTAAAGGATTTATATGACTTCTCTTCGTCCAAGTATATTTGTTCCTCATTCGCCTCCGCGCCGTGCAGCAAGCAACTCTTTAACACCAGCAGGAGAAATGTCCATCAGTATAACTCCTCTTTCTTTAAACCCAACAGATATATCTATAATTAGTAAAGAACGAGGCAATAAACAAAGAGCTGCTAAACGTGACTTCGTAAAAATTGATTGGCCTAATGCCTTTAGCCTTCCAGTACCGCCCTCGTCATCAGCAAAGCTTTCACCTGCTGATGGTGGGCATCATCATGAGATTTCTGAGCCCACTACTCGGCAATCACGAGATTCAAGACTTAAAGCTGTTTTACATTCCAGAAAGGGACAAACGTCCATTGAAAAAGGAAATCGCCGTAGCGCTTTTCAGCAGGCTCTGCCTTCAATTCCCCCAGACGCAGGTATTCCCCCTACAGTGAAACAGGTAACACTCAATAAAAGCAGAGCACGAAAAAACGGCTTTAAAAGTGCTGAATAAACCTAAAATATAAGAAAAGAATCTTCTAGAAAAATTTCTAGGAGATTCTTTTTTTAGGCACTTGGATAGAGATAAGCAATTAAAATAGAGAATAGAATCCTGATTCATCCATATTTTAAAGGTTGAAAAATCCTATGACTGTAAAGCCTACCTCCGAATGGGCCATTGAAGTCGAGACACTCAAAAAAACATTCAAGAGTCATAGCGGTAGCGTTGAGGCTTTAAAGGGTGTCAGCTTTCGGGTAAAGCGCGGGGGTGTTTTTTGTATTCTCGGTCCCAACGGAGCGGGTAAAACAACCCTGCTGCGCATCTTAACCACTATGATGAAACCGAGTGCGGGCACCGTCCACATTGAAGGCTTTGAAATCAATCGACAAAACCTCGATATTCGTTCGCTGATCGGTATCGTGGCACAGGGAAATTTCTTTGATCGCTACTTGAATGTCTGGCAAAACCTGATTTTGCATGCGGAAATGCACGGTATGCCGAAAGATCAAAGTGAGACTCGAATCAAAGAACTTTTAACCCAGGCGGGTTTATACGAACGCCGCATGGATTCTCTCGATGATTTCTCGGGTGGCATGCAGCGCCGGGTCGCACTGATTCGTGCGTTACTGCATCGTCCCAAGGTTTTGTTTCTGGATGAACCCACTACAGGACTCGACCCATCCGCACGACGGGATTTATGGACGACAGTGGAAAATATTCGCCACGATACCACGGTGATTTTAACAACGCATTACATGGAGGAAGCGGATCGGTTGAGCGATCGTATTTTAATTCTCGACAAAGGTATCGTTCTGATGGAAGGAACATCCAGCGAATTAAAGCGGCGTATTACACCACCCAACACTTACGAATTGCAACTCAGCACGCCACTGGCAGAACAGTATCAGAACCGTTTGGCAGCTTATATCAATTCCGCAAAAGTCATGGATGAAAGTCGATTACAGTTTCAACTGAAAGAAAAAAATGCATGGTCAGCTCTCACCGCTGCCATTGAGCCTGACGATTTAATTCGTTTGGGTCTCTTGGAGACGGATTTAGAAACCGTTTACCTTTCCATTGCAAACCCTGATAAATCATCGGACAAAAAGTCATGAGAATCATTCACTTAAAGCAGGGTGTGTTACCCATCGCCAAAAAAGTCCTCCTTCAGGAGGCACAGGGATGGATCAATGAAGCCATCAATACGGCGGCCATTCCGCTAACGTTTTATTTGGCATTCGGTTTGGGCTTGCAGGGCTATATTTCCAACGTGGAAGGTGTTTCCTACATGGCCTTTCTGGCTCCCGGATTAATCACGATGACCCTCTTACAGGAAGCTTACCGTACGGGTGCGTGGGGATTGTGGCTGGACCGCTGGCATCAACATACCCTGGATGAATACCGAATTAAACCCGTCCATGCCACCGATATTATTATGGGTGAAATTTTCGGAAGTTTTCTGGTGGCCCTGATTAAGGGCTCAATCGTCGGTACCATTATTACAATATTTTCCCCGGTAGCGATTCAATGGTCTGCCTTGCCGCTTTATTTTGCGCTCGTATTTCCGGCTTGCATGTTATTCACTTGCATAGGCAGTATTGTGGGGAGTAATTTCCCGAAGCCGGATCATATCGCGCAATCGCAGACTATTTTTATTACGCCGCTACTCTATCTGGGTGGATTGTTTTTCCCGGTGTCCGCTTTACCGAAAACCTTGCAGGCCATTGTGCACTGGATACCGACCACGGCAGCCTTCGAGGGCGGGCGCAACCTGCTTTTGCATGGTCATTTAAGTACGCACGATTTGGTATTGATGTGGGTGAGCGCTATCTTAAGTTTCGCATTGGCCACCTGGTTATTCCAAGAAAAACTCTCAGAATAAATTTGTTTTCGCCTTGCTCAGCTTTCTGTATGATGATTAAAGCAAGCAGGGACGAGGCAATGCATCGCAATCAAAAGAAGAAGCAAAAATCGGGTTTATTAAACGATTTAGCCACGGAGAATGACTATCTCGGTTTTGCTCCCTATGTGGAAGCAGTCGCCAATTTTTTATGCGATGAATTCACCAGCCCGCCTTTAACACTCTCTATTGATGGAGAATGGGGCAGCGGTAAATCTTCTTTTTTAAAACAACTCCGTAAAAAAATCAGTACTAAAATCCACCCCTTTTATTGTATTGAATTTAACCCGTGGCGTTATAACGAAAACGAAGCACTGTGGGCCGCTTTTGCCATTGAACTGGAACGAAAACTCTATAAGACGGCTCCCTTCTACATACGCTGGATCTATAAAATCAGCCAATACAAATGGAAAAAAATGCTCATGGATCTTTCCATCAAGCTGCTTCCTGCAATTGCCGTCTTTTTGTTTGCCATAGCTTCACCGTCTTCTCTTAAAGTGTTTCACGATCCGAAATTAATCAAAACGCTTTTGCTCTGGAGTGCTACTATTTATGCTCTTTTTCCGGCAAAAGAAGAGTTGCTGAAAGTTCGAAAAAAACTCAGCACGGAGTTGCTCGCCGTTAAATTAAAAGATTACGCAAACGAGCGACCTGATTATCATGAAAAAGCGCCGTTTCTGGATAAATTCCACGAAGACATCCAAAAGCTTGTTAAAGGCTTAGCGGGAAAAAATCGAGTCTTTGTATTTGTGGATGATCTGGATCGTTGCTCTCCCAGCCAAGCTGTTGAACTGATTCAATCCATTAATCTATTAATCGCGGATGAACTCAAACTCTTTTTTATTCTGGCTGTAGACAGCAAAAAAATTGCTGCGGGCATTGCCAATAAATACAAAGACGATCTCCCCTTGTTAACCGAAAAAGAGAAAGAACTCAGTTATTCGGAAATGCTGAATTTTGGCTACGAGTATCTCGACAAATTCATCCAAATTTCCTTTAAAATGCCTTCCCCGCAATTAAAAAACATTGATGAATACTTCTTTCACCTGGTTAACGACAGCATTGAGTCAGAAAATATAAATATAAGCTTTTTCAGCCATAATCTGGGAGAGGAAACCTCTATCGCGATTGATTTTCAGGAATTTACTAAAAACTCAATGCATGCGATTAGCTATATGGCAGCGCAATTCCTTCAAAACAATCCCCGTAAACTCAAAAAGTTTTTTAATCTTTTCAAATTTTATATCTTTTTAGGCAGTCAAATAGGACTGTTCGGAGTCAAAGAAAAGGAAGAACAACCAAGAATAACAGTGCCACAGCTAGCAAAATTGCTACTGTTAAATTATCGTTGGCCCAAAGTCCTTGAAATTTGTCGAATTGAAGAAGATTTTTTAAATGAACTGGCTGTTAGTAATTACATTGACATAGAAAAATGGAATGCTGCCCACCTCTTTCCACAGGAGCATCAAGAAAAATCAGAAGCTCTTTTTAATGTCTTTAAAGAGTTTTTAAAAAATTCTGATTTGATGATGCTTATCAAATATGGAAGTGGTCAAGATACGAATCTAGAAAAGCGATACACAGATCCGTTTCCTCAAAAAGACTGGAGCTTGGTCAATATTAACCTATTGACCTTTTTAGAGGTTTCACCCACTTACACTTCAGAAATTGGGTTCTCGCCAACGGAAAGCGCTCCCAGCTCTATGCCTGCTTAAGTGCATCCAAAAATTCTGGAGAAGCTCAAATTGTTCCCGATTAGCAAGTTTCGCTACCCGAAAAGATCTTTTGCATTTGCGCATGGCGATAGTCAAACATGCGGTTTAGTTTTTGCCGCACAAACCAGCCCGCAACCCAATCGGATAAAGGTGAAAGCGGCAAGGCGTACTCAATGGAATCTTCCAGCACGCAATGGGTTTCATCGACGGGAAGCACTCGATGGGTATGCGTCCAACGCTGAAACGGCCCCTTAATTTGCGTATCCTTAAACTCCCGCCCTGCCTGGTAGCCGTGATGTTCCGAAATCCAATCCATAAAAATAGGCCCCAGCACATAAATCCGTAAGGCGATGCGACTACCAGTTTCCGAAATCGGACCGGATTGCGAGAGGATTTTCATTTTTTCCCATGGCGGCATAATCGACGTAAAAGCATCCGGTTTTTCATGCCAGGCAAAAACAACCTCGGCAGGAGCCGATATTGGACTCTGTTTTAGAAAATGTGTCATTTAAACTTCTTTCAGCGGTAGTCTATTTTTGAATATAGGCTACTATATTGGCGTACCCGTTTTTATTTTCAATGATTTCTGTAAATTGGATTCCCCCTTCTTTAGCTTTAGCCAAAACTTTCCGAAATTCTTCCATTTTCTCTTTTTGAATACTTCCGTAAAAACCAAGAATGAGCCTTCCACCTGGCCTTACTCGTTTTAATAACTGATTGATGAACTCGGGCTTATCATTGAGGCCCAGTAAGCTGAAGTAAATATAGTCATACGTCTGAGGAAATCCCTTGGGCGGACCTTTCCTGAAGTAATCCCTGACATTCTGTACCGCAAAGTTGTGAGGGAGTTCAGGATATATTTTCCGGCTTTCAGCAATACACTTTGGATTAATATCTATGCCGTAGGGAGTCAGCTTACAGTGAGAGGGAACCCACTCTTGAAGACAGCGCAGTAAGAAACCATTGGCGCATCCGATATCGAGTATTGAGCCTGATTTAGGAATGGTATCCGCAATAAACTTTCGGGCAGCTGTAAAATTTGAGAAGGACCCATGCGACCAATTGCCACCGTGTTCTACCAGATCGGTATAAGGATATTTTTGAAACAGGCGCTTAAAAGAACTCGAAGAGGAATCTGCCTTAACGGTTGAATCCATTTTGCCTGGCCAGCTATTCCCTGGTTTGAACTGTCCCGCCTGCTCAAAACTCTTTTTTTCAGGGTTTGTAGAAGAAGGGGTCAGGGAAATACGATCGGTAGTTGGGATTAGTTGCCTGGTTTCAGATACGGGAAGAGCATGCGCAGGAAACTTTTTAGGAGCTAAGAAAGCGGAATGGACATGCATCATGAATGCAACCTTATTGGATAATAAAGAAAAACGGTATGACTATTAAACCTCACTAAGGCAATTAAAGCTCTTAAAAAACACTGCCACAAAAAGTTAAAACCTTAAATTTTTTACATGGTGGCAAACATCGTCTTGTAATGGTTATACCAATCACTGCGAAAGGCCTCTTCCGGATCATACTTTCGTTTCATTGCTAAAAATTCGGGGAATTGCGGATAACACGCCAGCAGCTGATCTTTGCGCGCGTAGCGATGATACGTGAGGTAATAACTTCCATCTAATGCAATCGCGTAATCAATCAAGCGCTGAAACGTCTGTTTGGAATGCTCAATTCCTTCCGCCGTATGCGGAACATGGAGATTGAAAATAACGCAGAGATAGTCCCGTCTTGCCCAGGGCAAAAAGCTTTCCGAATCACGCTGAATGCTTCGTACCGTTCCATAAATCATATTGACCTGATTCCGGCGAAAATCGTCCGCGGCTTGTCGGATTAATGGGGCAAGTTTATTCGCGGGCACGTAAAGCTCTGTAATACCCTCACTGGAGGAACTGCTTTTTAACTTTTCATCGAGTTTAACGTGATAAGCATCTTTATAAGGTCCCAACTGGCTTAAATCATTCCAATACAGTTGGCCGTCAGTTGAGAGGTAATGCTGACTGTACTTCGCGTAGGCTTCCTTTTTATCGCTATGGGCCAAATACACCAAGCTGGCCCAGTCCTCTTCCGTGAGCACCCTGTTTTGAGGATGCCCGTCCAGGGTTTCTACGGAAATAGGATGATATTCCGCAAATATCCCGTGGGTGAGGAAGCCCTCCGACTGAGGATCAATTTCAAACTGGAAGTCGCCATAGTCAGCTCCCTGCATTCTGGCCATATGAAAGTCCGAGGGAAGGGAGTCCACGGTGGTTAAGCGAACACGCCGTTGAATGGCCTTGCGTTGCTGTAATCGAAGCGTAACCGCGTAAATAACCCCGAACAAGCCATAGCCACCGATCACGAGTGAAAATAGTTCCGGATTCTCTTGCCGACTACAGTGAATGAGTTGACCGTTCGCACCAATGAGCTTAAAGGCTTCCACATCGCTAATGATGGGTGAAAAGTGGATTCCACGTCCATGAATATTGGAGGACAATGCTCCCCCGATACTAATGCGATCCGTACCGGTCGGCTTTTGACGGATGCCCCATTGGAATTTCCAACCGGTTTGAGAATCGACTAAATACCGAATCAGCTCCGGCCATTGAATTCCCGCTTCAACTTCAATGAGGCCCTTGACGGTATCGAAATTTAAAACCCGACTGAGTTGTTTGGTTTCCAGAACATAGCCTTTGCTTATGAGTTGTTGTCCTCCCGCCGAGTGGAAGCCGCCTGCGGCAATCAAAGGTGTTTTGCAGACATGGCCATCCCCGATGGAATGTCGGATTTCGGCGATGGATTGAGGATGAAATACTTTTGCCACTGCCGTTTTATTCAGTCGGGTATGTTGATCGTTAAGCCAAATTACACTACGACGGCAAGTATAGGCCTGGGCCAGAAAACGCGGTAAAAAAGGAATGACGGTTGTACCTGCTAAAAGTTTTAAAAACTGCCGACGTGTTAATAACAAGCCCAAGCCCTCGTATGATTCGCTATTTTAGACTTTATTAAATAATTATAACGTTTTCTTTCTCAACAAAAAAACCTGTGTGTGTTATCTTAGCCATTCCGACTCATGGACAGAGTCGTATTTAGCTTTTCATAAAATCAGTCATCAAAACAGTGGGATTTTTACAGTATGCATCGGTACCTTCTTGGCAGTATTGTATTTCTAATGAGCTGTTCTCCGGTATGGGCCGGGGATCTTATGAATATTGAGTTCCTGCAAAGCCAGGCGAAAAAAAAGAGCCCCGAAATTCAAAATCTGACACAGCATTTGAACGACTACGTTTATAATCACCGGCCGAATAAAAAAGAATTTATGGTAAACACGGTTTCTAACGTTATTTTTACGTCGACTTATTACATTACCAATATCGCTCTTATGAGAGGGCTTGGAACCCTTGCGGGCAGCATGTTTTATGCGCCTTATGCGGTTAACTATGTTAAAGGGAAAAAATCCGATAACGATGTTCAGCATTCCCTTCAGCAGCTTTCAGCGGTAACTGCAAAAATCGATTCTGAAATTCATCAGTATTATCCCGGATTAAAAGAAGGCTCACGCACGGCCAGGGAAGAACTGGTAAAACTGACTCAGGAATCGGTCGTGCAAGAAGTCGAAAACAATATTCGTCTGGAAGCCTACGCCTTGCGAAACCTGGTAAACGAGTCGGAAGGCAACGTGATCGGTTCCAAATAAGCGCGTTAGCATTAGAGAGGACATCAACCAGAGAAGGAAAAATCCTTAGCAAGAAAAAGACACTTTGCAAAGCTCTGCTTTTGTAGTAATAATGGTACAGAGTTTGTGAATAAACTAAAAAAACAGTGAACGGGTAACAACTGAATAGGGTTCGAGGTACGGGATGTTTGACAGGCCTAAGGTATCTATTGTCGTTGCAGCCTATAATGCTGCAAACTTTATCGCAGAGACGATTGAGAGCATGCTTGCGCAATCGTATTCCAACTGGGAAGCCATTTTTGTCGATGATCATTCGACCGATTCTACCGCGGCCATTATTCAAGATTACGCGCGACAAGACAACCGCATTCGCTATGAATTAGCATTACGACATGCCGGGCGTCCATCGACCAATCGTAATATCGGAATTCAGCTGGCAAGCGGTGACTTTATTACTTTTATGGATGCCGATGATACCTACCTTCCCAATGCCTTAGAGGTTTTACTGCAACCGCTTTTACAGAGCGAGAATCTCAATGCCTCCATGGCATTTCCCTATTACTGTGATAGCCATTTAACCCCGCTCCATCCCTCGCC
>Ga0105239_10001506_pt1 | contig 30962 bp, 17 predicted proteins | sample KBSC44metaG_FD_92761 | JGI IMG/M metagenome (GOLD analysis project Ga0105239, IMG submission 92761) | Corn rhizosphere microbial communities from Kellogg Biological Station, Michigan, USA - KBS C4-4 metaG | ecosystem: Host-associated > Plants > Roots > Rhizosphere > Soil | place: Michigan, USA...
CGTGACCGCCCGCCGGACATGAGCCATCGGATTCGCATCCAGAACCCGGCCGCCACCCACCGTTCCTGCAGGCAAAGGCTGGCGCAGTACAAAACGATCTCCCGGCGCCAGCACAATCGGCTGCGAGAGCTTTAGCCGCGCAAGCCTTCTTGTCTCTGGGGCCGCAGGCCCACTGCTGTAGAGAGAAATCTCCGCCATCACCTCAGAGGTAAATGCATGCAGATGCACGCGAGCCCGGTGCTTCAACGCGGGAGCGTCACCGAGCAGGGTAATTTCCGCATCGACAACGCCTGCTGGCGTCATCTCTCCGGCCGCAACCAGGCACTGTCCCCGCGAGACCTCCGCCGCATCGACGCCAGAAAGATTCACGGCTGTGCGCGACCCAGCCTGCGCCAGTTCCTCAGACGCGCCGTGAGTCTGCAATCCCCGCACCCGCACGCTCCGCGCACCCGGCTCCAGAACGAGATTGTGCCCGACGCGAATCTCCCCGCTCAGCAGTGTCCCGGTCACAACCGTGCCGAAGCCCTTCTTCACAAACACACGATCGATCGGCAGCCGCATCGGCTGCGCAAGCTCCGCAACTCCCGTGCGCAAAGCAACGCGAGTCAGCGCAGCGCGAACCTCCTCGAAACCCACCGCGCTGCGCGCACTTGCCGCGATGATCGGATTCTCATCGCCTCCTAGAAAAGTGCCCTTCAGAAAATCACGCACCTGTGCGCGGACCTCTTGGAGGCGTTCATCATTCACGAGGTCCGCTTTGCTGATCACCGTAAACCCGTCCTCCATTCCCAGCAACTCGCAGATTGCCAGGTGCTCCCGCGTCTGCGGCATCACGCCCTCATCCGCGGCGATCACCAGCATCACCGCGGGAACACATCCCGCTCCCGCCAGCATGTTGCGAATGAATAGCGCGTGCCCCGGCACATCCACAAAGCTGATACGCAGCGCAGAGCCCTCCGGAGCGGTCACATCCATCGAAGCAAATCCCAGATCGATCGTGATGCCACGCCGCTTTTCTTCGGGCAGACGATCCGTATCTACTCCGGTCAGAGCACGCACCAGGGCCGTCTTGCCGTGATCGATGTGGCCGGCTGTTCCGATCACGATGGATTGGACGGGCTTCATCTCGAGGAAGGCTACAGCTGCTCCAGCGCCCGGGCGATAATCTCGTCCTCGCGCGCGGGAACCGTCCGCAGGTCGAGCAAGACGGTATCTTCGGCGATGCGCCCGACAATCGGCGGATCGAACCGGCGCAGTTGTTTGAGCAACTCATCGACGCCGAGTCGGCGATGCCGTATGGCGACCGCATAGCTCTTCAACCGTGCGTTCGGCGCCGTGCCGCCGCCAACCACGCTCTCTACCGGAATAACCTCCGCGCTCAGATTCTCCGATCTGGTGGCACTTGCTACCGCACGGCAGCGGCGCTCGATCTCCTCCGCATCCACGCGAAGCATGCGCATCAGAGGAAGAGCGTCTGTCTCATTCGTGAGGTATTCGAGCAGGGTAGCCTCAAGCGCCGCATAGGTCAGCTTGTCCACGCGAAAGGTTCGGAGCAGCGGATTCTTGCGAATCTTCGCAATTAAATCTGCTCGCCCGATGAGCAATCCGCACTGGGGACCGCCGAGCAGTTTGTCCCCACTCGCCGCAACCAGGTCTACACCGGCCTCGATCGACTCCCCCAACGTCGGCTGATCATCAAGCCCGATCTCGTCTACCCGCGACACAAGACCCGTGCCCTGATCTTCAAACAGCGGTACTCCGAGCGTCTTCGCGAGCTCGACCAGGCCCTTCAAAGTAGGCCGCTCGACAAACCCCTCGATGCTGAAATTCGACTGGTGAACACGCAGCAGAAGAGCCGTCTGTTCATTGACAGCATGTTCGTAGTCAGCTGTCCGCGTGCGGTTAGTTGTTCCCACTTCGCGCAGAATTGCGCCGGACTTCTCCAGAATCTCGGGAATGCGGAAACCGCCGCCAATCTCCACCAGCTCCCCGCGGGACACAACTACCTCGCGCTTTTCGGCGAGAGCGTTCAGTGCAAGAAAGGTCGCGGCCGCGCAGTTGTTTACCACCACCGCGCCCCAGCGCGTTGCATCCTCATTGGCAATTCCAAGCACGCGCAGGACGAGTCTCTCCGCGTGAACATCTCGCTTGCTGCGCTCTCCACTTTCCAGATCAAACTCGAGATTGCAGTAGTCGCGTGCCACCTGGACAATGTGCGCCAGGGCTGCTTCGCTCAGGGGAGCCCTGCCAAGATTCGTGTGCAAAATCACTCCAGTGGCATTGATCACTGGCTTAAGCGAGTAATCTGGCTCGCGCCGGAGGGCCCGGCTCACCTCGTCGGAGATCGAGCGAATCTCGCTTTCGAGCGCTGCAGCAGAAAGCTCTCCGCACGAAATTCTCTCGCGAATAGCAACAAGACTCTCGCGAATCGCCGCAACTACGCGATCGTGGCCATAGGTCTCGATCAGCTTTTCGACATCAGGCGTGAGGAGCAGTTCGTTCACAGACGGCAGGCGGCGGTAGAGCTCTTCCAGCCCTGTCGCCGTTCGCTCCATCGGATCAACTCCCATGGCTCCTCGCTTGATGCCAGTGTTGCTACTTCAAAACGATCGCCGGATTTCCTCGATCATTCAACTGTGGCAGTACACGCCCAATCTCGACTGCATCCACTCCCGCCGCGCGTAACGAGCCAGTCAGTTCTGTGACCTGATCTGCCGACACTGAGATCAGCAGCCCGCCTGACGTCTGCGGATCGTACATCAGCTTCCGCATCTCCTCTGAAAACGCCGCATCCGCCGCGTCCGCGACCATGCACTCCGCGAACTCGCGATTCGAAATCAATCCACCGGGAATCGCACCAGCCCTCACGGCTTCCAGCGCCCCGTCGATGACCGGAACCTTCTGTGTTTCGATCTCCAGCGTTACACCGCTGCCCGTCGCCATTTCGCGGCCATGCCCCATCAGCGCGAATCCGGTAATGTCCGTCATCGCATGAACACCTGCGAACTCGGAGGCAATCTCGGCAGCGGCCCTGTTCAGCGTTGTCATCGACGTCACCGCGGTATCCACCCACGCCTGCCTGGCTTTGCCCTGCTTCAACGCCGTCGTAATCACTCCTGTCCCGATCGGCTTCGTCAAGATCAGAACGTCTCCTGCCATGGCTCGCGCATTGGTCTTCACCTTCGCAGGATCGATCAGGCCTGTGACCGCGTAGCCGAACTTCATCTCTTCGTCGCGCACCGAGTGTCCGCCAACCACCGTGCATCCGGCCTCAGTCATCTTCGCCAGGCCGCCGCGCATGATCTGTTCCAGGATCGCGAGGTCGCCGCTCTGCGGGAAGCAGACCATGCTCAGCGCGCTCACTGGCCGCCCGCCCATCGCGTACACATCGCTCAACGAATTGGTCGCCGCAATCTGTCCAAAAGTAAAAGGGTCATCGACCAGCGGAGTGAAAAAATCTACCGTCTGCACCATCGCCAGGTCCGGTGCGATCATGTAGATCCCCGCGTCGTCCGACGTCTCAAATCCGACCAGAACATTTGGGTCGTTCTGCATCGGCAGCTTCGACAAGACCGCGCGCAGCGATCCCGGAGGAAGCTTGCTCGCGCATCCTCCGGCCTTGACCTGCTGTGTAAGACGAACAACCTGCTCAGTCGCCAAGTTTCCCCTTCGCCGCATCCGGTCTAAGGCGCAGCTTCGTTGAGATCTGATTCGAGCAAGCGTGATTCTACTTCTTTTGGCGGTAGAGCCGGATCAGTTGATTGGTTGAGCTGTCGTGATGCAACTCTGGTTCCGTTGCGCCTTCCAACTCCGGGATAATCCGCTGAGCCAGCGCCTTGCCCAGTTCCACTCCCCACTGATCAAACGAATTGATCTGCCAGATCACTCCTTGCGTGAACACGCAATGCTCATACAGTGCCACCAGCTTGCCCAGCACCGCAGGCGTCAGCTTGTCGGCCAGGATCGTATTCGAAGGCCGGTTCCCTTCAAAGACGCGATGCGGCACAAGCCAATCCGCCGTTCCCTCCGCCTTCACCTGCTCGGCGGTCTTGCCGAAAGCCAGCGCCTCTGCCTGGGCAAACACGTTGGCGATGAGCATGTCATGATGCCGGCCAAGCGGATTCAGCGAATGGTGAAATGCAATGAAGTCGCACGGGATCAGCCTCGTGCCCTGGTGGATGAGTTGATAGAACGAGTGCTGTCCGTTCGTTCCCGGCTCGCCCCAGTAGATCGGGCTGGTGTTATACCGCACTGTGGCGCCCTTCAGGGTTACGTGCTTGCCGTTGCTCTCCATCGTGAGCTGCTGCAGATATGCCGGAAAGCGCTTCAGGTACTGCTCATAGGGCAGAATCGCGATGGTCTGCGCGTCGAAGAAGTCGGTGTACCAGATCGACAGCAGCGCCATGAGTACCGGCAGATTCTTCTCGAATGGCGCAGTCCGGAAATGCTCGTCCATCTCGTGGAACCCCGCCAGCATTGCGCGGTAGTTTTCCGGCCCGATCGCCAGCATCGTCGATAGCCCGATTGCTGCGTCCATGGAATAGCGGCCGCCCACCCAATCCCAGAAGCCGAACATGTTTGCTGTGTCGATTCCGAACTTCGCGACCTCAGCCGCGTTTGTCGACACCGCGACGCAATGCTTTGCGATCGCTGACTGATGCCCGCCCAGCTTCTCCAGCAGCCACGCACGCGCAGTATGCGCATTCGTCATGGTTTCCAGGGTGGTGAACGTCTTCGAGGAAACGATGAACAGCGTCTCCTCGGCATCTAAACCCTGCACTGCTTCCGCGAAGTCAGTATCATCCACGTTCGACACAAATCGGAACGTCATGTCACGCTTGCTGTAGTGCCGCAACGCCTCGTAGGCCATCACGGGTCCCAGGTCTGAACCGCCGATGCCGATGTTCACTACGTTCCGAATCGGCTTTCCCGTAAAACCCATCCATTCGCCGTTCCGCACCCGGTCGCAGAACGCCGACATGCGATCGAGCACCTCGTGCACCTTCGGCACCACGTCTTCGCCATCTACCAGGATCGATTGCCCCTTCGGCGCTCTCAGAGCGACATGCAGTACCGCCCGCTTCTCGGTGATGTTGATCTTCTCGCCGCTGAACATCGCCTCGCTGTGCTCGCGCAGCTTCGATTCCTCCGCCAGCGCCAGCAGCATCTTCAGCGTCTCGTCGTTCACGCGGTTTTTCGAGTAGTCCAGAAACAGCCCGGCACCCTCTGCCGTCAGTCGTTCGCCGCGTTGCGGATCACCGGCAAAAAGTGAGCGGAGATCGACGCTCGCCATTGCTTTCGCATGGGTCTTCAGCTGCTTCCAGGCAGACAGGCTCGTGAGAGGTTTCACTTTGATCGGTTTGGGGCGGCTCTTTGCGGCGCTTGGCATGGGGGTTCTCCTTCTAGGCGAGTCTGATTGCCATATGTGATTCGTTCAGATCCAGGGGGATGCGAAATACGGAAAGGTCCAGGCCTCATTATCTCGCCAGGACCGGTCCTGCTTCCACAGGCCCGACAGGCTGTTCGCTCTGAACTCGGCCGTCCTCAAGCTTCCGCAGTTAGATCACTCTGTGCTCTTGGAACTCTTGTTCCCCGTAGCGGCCTTCAACGCCTTCTTCACTCCCCGGTACGACTTCGCCAGCGCGTTTCCCGTCTTCCGCGATGCCGTATCCAAAGCTCCCGACGTATTCGTATCTGCAACCGTCAGCGCCGAATCCGTTGCGCGCAATCCGGTCGCCGCGCCTCCCAGGCCTTCTTCTCCGCCCAGAATCACCGCCTGCGCAGGCCTCTTTCCGGGATTCGCCCATGCAATCTCGTCCGCTCGCATGCGATCGAGCCTCGCCGTGAGCGCCTCGCCGAAATCGCTCCGTCCCATCTTTTGCCCCAGGGGCCAGCGCTTCGACGAAACCCACGTCGCCCCGTTCATCGGTGCCGAAAGCTCGCCCAGATTCACCATGCGCGCACCATCAAGTGGCGCCCCTCCGTCGCAGTCATCCGCGCCGCAGCCGAGCCTGCATGCCCTCTTGCTTAGAAACGCGCCATGCTTCCCCGCCGAAACCCAGACCTCAGCTCCACGCATCTCCGCGTCCAGCGCCTTTGCCCGCACAATCTGGCTGGCATCGCACATCGTGTCCTCGTGAGCGGCCGCGTACCAATACAGCGCCTTCCAGTCTCCTGAGCCGTCTTGCCCGACAAGAACCGAAACGTGCTCCGCGTCCAGCTCGTGTCCCGCCTGGCCGCAGTCCTTCCTCCACAGGTCGTAGTAGTGCAACTCAACCGCGCCGGCGCGCCCGGGAGAAGGGAACGCTTGCCCGTAAATCGTTCCGTTATCCGCCAGAGTGACCGGCTTTTTCAAAAGAGGAGTGAATTCAGCCGGCTTCGTTGAACAGTCCTTCTCGCTGATCACGAAGCGCGGCTGGAACTGCTCCAGCAGAGACTGCTCCACGGAGTCCGGCAGCCCATCGTGATCGCTGTCCAGAGAATTCCCCGCACTCTGCGCGCCCAAAGACCCCAACGCCGCAACCAGCAGGCCTGAAACCAGCAAAAACCGCATGGCTCATCCTAACTCTCCGCGATGCGCGATCAAAAGGCATGCCCTTTTCTCCGGCGAGGCGCTAACCTGCTGACTCGCTATGTAGCGAAGCGACACTAACATGCGTCCGAGAGCATGCCAAACGAGTAGAGGGTCAATCCGCGGCAACCAAACTCGATCCCTACGGTCTTATCCCCTTGTTTTGTCTGATCTATGCGGTCTGTTGATCCTCATTCCTGCACTCCCGGAGGGAGAGCGCGACAATAGCCCAGCGTGAAACGCTGGGTATCGTCTACGTAGAAAAAACGCGCGAAGAATCTTCCCTCCACTGTGAAACCGCAATCCCAATCATCTAGCTCAGCGCTCTTCGTATACTCGAACTAGCCCATGGCAACCCGTCTCGACACCATCATCGAAACCACCCGCGCTACCGTCGCCGCCGCAAAGAACCGCACCCCTGTTGCGGTGCTCGAGCGAATGGCCGTGGATCATGAGCCGCGAGGATGGGCCGCGGCACTCCGCTCGCGTTCTCAATCCGGTCCTGCGGTGATCGCTGAAATCAAGAAGGCGTCTCCCTCCAAAGGCCTCATCCGCGCCGACTTCGACGTACGGTGGCTGGCCACGCGCTATGAGCAGGGCGGCGCCTCGGCCCTCTCCGTCCTCACCGACGAGCCATACTTCCAGGGCAGCCTGCATAACCTCGAGATCGCTTCAGTGGCTGTTGACCTTCCCTGCCTTCGCAAGGACTTCACCATCGACGAGTATCAGATCGTCGAAGCCCGCGCCCACCACGCCGACGCCATCCTCCTCATCGCCGCTGCGCTCACCTCCTCCGAACTCAAGCGCTTCTCTGGCGCTGCTCGCGCGCTTCAACTCGACGTGCTCGTCGAAGTCCACACCTCCTCCGAGCTCGATCAGGTTCTAGACGCCCTTGGTGACACCGGCGCCGACGCGATAGGCGTCAACAACCGCGACCTCAAGACCTTTGAAGTCCGCATGGAGACCTCGCTCGACCTCGTCTCCCGCATCCCCAAATCCGTCGTTCGCGTCGCCGAAAGCGGCATCTCCACTTCCGACGACATCGCTCGCTTGCGATCGGCAGGCTTCGACGCCTTCCTCATTGGTGAGAGCCTCATGCGCCAGCCCGATCCCGGCACCGCACTCGCCGGGCTTCTAGCCCCAGCTCGAGTCGGCCAATGAGTCTCTGGGTCAAGATATGCGGCAACACTTCGCTGGCCGACGCCACGTTTGCAGTCGATGCCGGCGCTGACGCCGTTGGCTTCGTCTTCGCGCCCAGCCCTCGCAAGGTCACTCGACAGCAGGTCGCCACCATCGCTCCGGCCCTTCCATCTTCCATCGAAAAGATCGGCGTCTTCGTAGACTCGACGTTCGAGCAGATCGAATCAGCCGTCCAGACCTGCGGTCTCACGGGAGTGCAGCTCCACTTCGAAGGCGGTGAAGACCTTCCCGCACGGCTGCGCAGTCGATTCGGGCCCCCGCTTCGCATCCTTCACGTTCTCCACTACGCGCCTGATCTCGCCGCCAGGGCCGCCGCATTAGCCGGCAACAGAAATATCGACGCGATCCTCGTCGACTCCCGAACCCCAACTGCCATTGGCGGTACCGGCATTCGATTCGATTGGGACGAAGCTGCCTCGCTGTTTCAAACTGCCGGAACAAGAATGATCGCTGCTGGTGGCCTCAATCCGGCCAACGTCCGGGAAGCCATCGACCGGCTTCGCCCCTGGGGAGTCGACGTCGCCTCCGGCGTCGAACTCTCCCCCGGCCGTAAAGAACCGGCCAAAGTCCACGCCTTCGTCCAGAACGCCCGCACCACGCAGGTGAGCGAACCCAAGTAAGGGAGCCCTTGTCAGAAACCAGGCCGGAAAGGTCAGGTCAGCATGAGCAAATGAGCCCTACCTTCGCGGAGAACTATCTATATGCGGTGGAAGCCCCGCCCTACGGTCAAGTAGGATGGAAGGCCCGGAACATTCGACTCGAGTCGGCTTGCGGCGGTCTGAGCACCAAGAGACATCCTGAGCCTGAACAAAGTGGCGGTAAGGAAGCCTCTACAAATACCTGGTGGGCCCGGAGGGATTCGAACCCCCAACCAAGGGATTATGAGTCCCCTGCTCTAACCGTTGAGCTACAGGCCCTTCAATGACTTACAGCACTCGATTTGATGAGTGTAGGGAGAATTGTAGGGACTTCTTTCTCCGAGCTCGTTCCATGAAGCTGCAGACGCTCAAACGCGCGTTCGACTGCCTCTGGGGTCGGGTGCACGTAGCGTTGCGACACGACGATGCTACTGTGCCCCGCGATGCGCATGATGGTAAAGGCGTCCACTCCAGATTCTCCGAGTCTAGTAAGCATTGTATGGCGTAGAGAATGAAGGACAAAATCAGCGCCGAAAATCGACCGACGTTTTCCAGCCACTAACGGAGCGGCCACGTCGCGGTGAAGATGATTGATCGAGGTTCCCAAGTAGTTCTTGCCTTTGTCGTTCGCAAACACGACCTTAGAGATTCGGCGTTTCATGCGGTCTCGGAGCATGGCAGCGGCTCGGTCGGTCAGCGGAATGGTGCGTCGCGCGTTCTTGCTTTTGCCCTCGCGCACCCGGATATACCCGAATCGAGACCCAGAAAGGGGTTCAAGCCGCACATCGGGCCATTCGAGCGATAGAACTTCTCCGATGCGAAGGCCCGTCTCGAGCATGAGCAGCGCGATGTCCTTGAGCGGCCGCGGACACGCATCGAGGTAGACTTTCTCCTGAGCCCGAGAAAGGACGAAGTCGCGGTTTCGCTCGCCGCCGAGCAGGCGGATCCGGGGAACGTGATCGATCTCTTTCCATTCATGCGCAAGGCGCAGGATCCGCCTGAGTGTTGCAAGTTCGCGATTCACGGTCGCGGGCCCGACCAATTCACGACGGGAGACAATATAACGCTCAATGATGCCCTCATCGATTGCGTCGGCCTGAGCTGACGCGATTGCGGAGAATCTCATCAGACTGTTCAATTTCGAGGCGTAGAACACGACGGTCTGCGGCTTGTTCTCGTGACGTGCCTCGACATGGGCTAGAAAACGTTGGGCAAGTTCACGAAATGTGGAAGGGACCCTTCGCTTCACAAGGCCGACTTCGCCTTTTGCCAAGGCTGTGCGATGGGCGGCTTCCATTTCCCGAGCGACGCGTTGGTTGCCCTGTTTTGTGCTGGCTTGAATCCGCTTGCCTCTGTATATGAATTCGTACCAGTAAACATCTCCTCGCTTGAAGACCGTCATTTGTCTTTCTCCTTTCAGCCTCTCCGACGACTCTTTTTCAAACCTCTCTTCGGCCGATGCTTGAGGACCGAAGCATGGTGTGCACACGCGTGGCAGCAGAATTTTCTTTTGTGCTTCGAAGTGCGTACGAAAATCTGCTTACAATCCTTCAAGCCGCAGACGCCGGTATCGAGTCCTTGAAGCTTGTCAAGGTAGATCGTCGCGAGTATCGCATCCAGTGCGCATGTTACGAAAATGCTTCCGATCAGCCTTTGCTTGCCCTCCGAGTTGCCGATGGCACGTCGCCGTGTCTCGAGCTCAAAACGTTTTATTGCTTCTTCCCGATCGGAAGAACCGATTATCCGACTCTTAGGATTAGAGAAAATGCGCTCGATATCTTTTCGAGGGAGGATAGTATCTCGCAAAACCGTGATTCCGGGCGGGAACCCATTGAGGCACTCGATTGTACTGTCTGAAACACGCCATATTTGGTCAATGAATTCCGGAAACAACTCCGGTGTAGTTAGACCTTGAAAATACTCAGGGTGCTGCTTGAGTTCCTCTTTCTCTTCGTCATCTGAATGGGCAAATTGTAGGAACCCGTCCCAGGGCTTTCTCCGACGGAGCCACCGTACAATGTCCTGCCAGCGCCGGAACTCACTCCATGAAAGAAACTCGTGGTGAGAACGCATCTCACAATGTACGAAGTCTCCAACGAAGCGAAAGAAGGACAGGGCTTCGAAAGGATAGCGAATCTTCTCGAACCATTCTCGAAGCATGTATGCGTCTGCTGTGAATAAACCCGCGTGCCGTGTATGCCTTCCAGGGATTCGAAAATGGAAGATCGTTTCAGTTTCGACGATCTCAAGCCACACAGATCGCTCGACGGGACAGAAGTCGATTCGTATTGGCATTGCTGGTAGGGGCTGGTCAGGATACTTTTTCCCTAAAACTAAAGACTCCTCTAGCTCTTTCAGTGCTGCAGGTCGGCGTCGTTCCTGTGCCATGATTCTTGCCCTAGACCGTGTACTTAATTTGATCTATTGTCCCCCTCGTAGCTGGTAGTTGCAAGCGAGATGTCATTGCATCGAGCAGGTTCCTCGCCTGTGATCTCTCTCGTGATATCTGCAAGTCCAGCCATTCAACGAGGAGGAGAGTGTGGAAGTCGGAGATTTGTTGACGACGAAGGAAGCTGCGGAATTGCTGAGGGTTTCGCACTACTGCGTGTCCGCGTGGCTGAGTCAGGGCAAACTGCCCAGGATCAAGGCAGGCGGGCGAACCTTGATTGCGAAGTCGGATATCGAGGCGTTTCTGAGGGGGTACAAGAGCCGCGCTTCAGAGCATGTCGGACAACGACAATGAAGAGGGTTAAGACTTACCCGGCTGGAGGGGAGCCTAAGGATAAGGACCAAAAGCTCCCTGCTATCCAGTTCTATCCCGGAGATTGGCTAAGAGACACTGGGGTACAGTCGCTCTCGTTCCATGACCGTGGGGTTTGGTTTCACATGATTCTGATGATGCATGGGTCCGAAAGGCGCGGAGTACTGGTACTCAACGGACGAGCTATGACGACGGAGATGATCGCTCGGCTTGTTGGTTTAGATACTCAGACCTTCACTGAGACTCTCACTAATCTTCTAGAAGCAGGGGTCGCGAGCGTTGAAGCGGAGACCGAGGCAATTATGAATCGTCGAATGGTTCGAGACGAGAATCTCCGTAAGGTTCGCACAAGAGCGGGTTTGATGGGCGGAAATCCTGCTTTGGTTAAGCAAAACCGAACCATCCCGGATAAACAAATGGCAACCCCTTCATCTTCAGATTCAGTTTCATATTCAGAGTCAAAGATCGATTGTAGGGCTAGACTTCCCGCTTGGATTCCGCATGAAGAGTGGGCAGCATACTTGGAAATGAGGCAGACCCTCCATGCTCCCTTGACCGAGCGCGGGATCGTTCTTACGATCAGGCACCTCGAGCGACTCAAGAACGAGGGAAGTGAGCCGGCTGCCGTTCTTGAGCAGTCGGTCCTGAGAGGTTGGAAGGGACTCTTCGCAGTGAGATCTGGATCGACGCCGGATCTGCCCCTGCAAGCTGGAGCGATTCTTGAGCCCGAAGTCATCGAGGCGAGGCAGCGCAGAGTCGACTATGAAGAATGCAGATCGTACTGGATGTGGCTGAGCATGAGCGAGAAATACAAGAAGGAGAATCCACGCAACCCGCCGCCTGGATGGTTCGAAGGATGGAGTCCGCACGAGACGCAGCTTTGATTCGGCTAGACGCTTCAATCTAGGACGCACGAGGGGGTAGGGGGCCGAACTCCTTCAGACACCGTGATCTTAGACCGTGCCCCTAGTTGCATCTTTGCTTCCGCAAAAATAGAAAATTTCTGAGATTTTGACTTTAATCGGTTTCGTTCGAAGTTGCTTAAGGAATGCACATTAAGCGCACAGCAACGGCCCGTCGTGCACGTCCAAGCAGACGGTCGGAATATCCAAACGTCTTTATCGTCTTGGAGCCTCAGCAAACATCTGCTTAGCAGATGGTACACACTAGCCGATTTTTCGGAAGTAATCCTACAAGGAACGGAAATCGCCTTCTACTAGTTGCCGCTGTTCTGTAGTTGGTGAATGTATTGCATCAACTCCTGAATCTCGGCGTCCGACAGCTTCTCTTTGTATGCCGGCATTTTCCCTGAACCGTTGGTGATGACATCTTTCAACTCGGAATCTGTCATTGCGACAACCGCTGGGTCTGTAAGGGGTTTCATGTGAAAGAGTTTCCCTGGCGAAGTATCAGCAAGCCCTTTACTGCCGTGGCAGGTCTCACATTTTGTGCTGTAGGAAAGATTCTTAGTCGATTGTCCGAAGCCGGCATGACTAAAACTAAGCAGAATTCCAAAGATTGCCGTTATGGCGAGACGCAATGTCGCCTTCTTGTTTGAACTCATCATCGGGACTCTCCTGCCCATGCAAATTGCAATCCTTAATACTGATTACATCGATTGACTTCAAAGTCAATTCGGCGGCGTAACACTTCAGTGCAATGTTCGTTGGACGATTGAGCAGCTAAATCTAAAAGTCGCTGCTATGTGGTCGCAATCGCGTGCTACTCTTGCGATCGCATCCCAACCAGCAGTTACGTTCTGACCCTGCTTTCCCCGACTGTTCTTAACAGGGCAGATTCAGCTGTACCCGCAGTTGAAGTCCAACAGGACGCATCCCCGCGCCCGCGCTGTTTCGCGAGTCTATGCCTTTTACACCTCCGCACTTTGCGTGCGCTCGAGGTGGAGGCGCCTTGCTGTCCCTTTTCGGGCCCGCAAGAGAGTCAAGCTCGTTTTTTGTGCAGTCTCTGTTCAGTTGCGTATGTGGATACAGGAGATCGTCGATGCACGGGTTCTCGCGTGAACTGCAGTTCAGAAATCCCATTCAGTTGTTTTTGAAGGCGGCAGTCAATAGCCGCTTGATCGGGGTCGTAATTGTCTCTTGCCTCCTCTCGATCGCAAACAGTGCTTACGCGAAGACCACTCCGACTTTGACCCTCGCAACGTCGGGCACGCCGTCGACCTATGGCTCTTCCGTGACGTTTACGGCGACGATTACGAGTGGGACGACTGGGAATATCTCATTCCTGGACGGAACAACGACGATTGGGACGGTTGCGATCAGCGGGACTACGGCTGCATACACTACGAGCAGCCTTTCCGTCGGATCGCATTCGATCAAAGCGAGCTACCCCGGTGACGCAAACTACAATTCCGTGACATCGAGTGTGAAAACGCAGGTCGTGAGCAAGGCGACACCGACGCTTACGGTGGCAACTTCAGGCACCCCCAGCAACTACGGTGCATCCGTCACTTTCACCGCGACTATCTCTGCTGGTCCCACGGGCACCATTTCGTTCTTCAACGGCGCCACTTCGATGGGCACTGTCAACATTAGCGGGACCACCGCCGCCTACTCAACCAGCACACTCACCGGTGGATCGCGTTCAATTACCGCAAAGTGGCTGGGGGACTCGAACTACAATGCCGTGACGTCGAGTGCAATCACACAAGTGGTGAACAAGGTGACACCGACAATCACCTGGAGCTCTCCTTCGGCAATCACCTATGGAACAGCGTTGAGTTCGACGCAGTTGAATGCGTCTGCGAGTGTCGGGGGATCATTCAGCTATTCTCCGGCTTCCGGTACGGTGTTGCAGCCGGGTTCCCGAACGCTTTCCGTGACCTTCACTCCAAGTGACACAACCGACTACAACACAGCGACCGGCTCAGTATCGCAGTCGGTTTTGGCCATACCTCCGGCGAGTGTGATCACCACTTTTGCCGGCAATCCAAATGGTGACGGATATCTGACTTGCGCTGACACTGGCCCAGCGACGGTAGCATCCCTCGAGAGCTCGGATGGTGTAGCTCTAGATTCAGCGGGTAACGTCTACATCGCGGATACCCAACATTCGTGCATACGAAAAGTAGATGCATCAACTGGGGTAATTTCAACAATTGCGGGAACCGGTACAGCCGGCTACTCCGGCGACAACGGACCTGCCGTCAGCGCCCAAATCAGTTGGCCCTCGGGAATTGCCGTGGACCGTTCGGGGAACATTTACTTCGCGGATACTGGGAACGCCGTCATTCGAGAGATCAGCGCATCCGGGACTATCGCCACGATTGCGGGCGACGGAACTGGCAACTGGGATTACACCGGTGATGGTGGACCGGCCAAGAACGCGAGATTTGCTGGCGCTGTGGATGTGGCAATTGATTCGGCAGGAAATCTATACATCGCTGATTCGCAGAATATGGTTGTTCGCAAAGTTTCCGCTGCCACAGGCATCATCACAACAGTCGCCGGAAATGGAACATCCGGGACTTCAGGAGATGGCGGTCAGGCTATTTCTGCAGAGCTCAATTACCCATACGGAGTGGCCGTCGATGCGGTAGGGAATCTCTACATCGCGGACATGAACAACAATCGGGTTCGTAAAGTAGACGGATCTACTGGAGTCATCACCACGGTTGCCGGCAATGGAACGCAAGGATACACCGGAGACAATAGCGCGGCCGTCAGCGCTGAACTTAACAACCCCATCGGCGTGACCGTTGATGCCGCAGGGAATCTGTATATTACTGATTCGGGGAATCAGGTAGTACGCAAAGTGGCGGTCGGGGGGACCATCACGACGATCGCAGGCAACGGCTCTGCTGGATATTCTGGAGACGGCGGTCCAGCAGTCAGCGCAGAGCTGAATGGGCCCTGGTATCTGGCGACTGACGCAAGCGGCAACGTGTATATCGCCGAAGATGGATCTAATAGGGTCCGTCTCGTAGGTTCGAATGTTACGGAGCCGATTAGAACACTTCCGACCATTACGTGGGCCAATCCAATACCGATCTCCTACGGCACAGTCCTCAGCACTGTGCAACTCAATGCAACCGCAAATGTCCCCGGCACGTTTGCGTATTCCCCGAGTCTGGGCACCGTGGTCCAGTCAGGCCTCCGGACGCTGTCTGTGTTGTTTACGCCGGACGACACGACTCATTACAGCCCGGTTATGGCTGTTGTTCCGATCACAATACAACAACTGATTCCGACGATCACCTGGGCCAATCCCGCGCCTGTTGTCTATGGAACTCCTCTGAGCTCAACGCAGTTGAACGCAACTGCAAACGTTCCGGGGACGTTTGACTATTCAGCAGACCCGGAGATTGGCACGGTTCTTGAGCCGGGTACCCACACGCTGTTAGTGACATTTACGCCCGATGATGGGATAGATTACGCAACCACTGAGGCTTCGGTCTCGCTGGTAGTCCAGGGAACCCCAGGAGCAGGCGTCATCACAACTGTGGCCGGCAATGGTGTGAACGCAGAGGCAGGAGACGGTGGGCCAGCGATCGAAGCAGCTTTGCAATTTCCTGAAGCTGTCGCGCTCGACTCAGCGGGGAACTTGTACATCCCCGACTCGAGTGGCAACAAGATTCGAAAAGTTAGCTCCTCAAATGGCACCATCAGCACCATAGCAGGAACGGGTACGGCCGGCTTCTCGGGTGATGGCGATTTGGCAGTCAGTGCAAAGATCAATGGCCCCGTGGGCATCGCTGTCGACGCTGCCGGGAATGTCTACTTTGCGGACACGGTGAACAATCGCATTCGAAAAATCACCAGTTCAACCGGAACCATCACAACCATCGTTGGCACGGGTGTTAGTGGATACTCCGGCGATGGAGGAGCAGCAACGAGTGCTCAGATTAACAGTCCGTTCGGCATCGCCTTTGATAGCGCTGGAAATCTGTATTTCTCGGATACGTTAAATAGCGTCATCAGGAAAGTGAATTCGAGCGGAACAATTACCACAGTCGCTGGAAATGGTTTCACAGGCTATTCGGGAGACGGAGGCGCGGCGAACCAGGCAGAACTAAACAATCCTGGCGGTATCGCAATCGATTCGGCAGGAAACATCTATATCGCTGACGTCGACAATAAGGTCATTCGGAAAGTTACCGCCTCAACTGGGAAGATCTCGACTATCGCCGGGATAGGTGTCGCCGGCAATACTGGTGATGGTGGACCAGCAATCAATGCAAAGCTAGATTGCCCGAAAGGGGTCGCACTTGATTCAGCCGGCAATCTCTTCATCCTTGATTACAACAGCTTCGTCGTTCGCCGCGTGGCGGCAAGTGATGGAACTATCAGCACTGTAGCCGGCAATGGTACGGGAGGTTTCTCCGGGGATGGCGGCCCGGCAATCAACGCCCAGATGTCCTATCCAAGCGGCCTAGCTGTCGATCTGTCTGGGAACATCTATATCGCCGACTGTGGGAACAATCGAATACGGCTGGTCGGAGGTAGTGCTAGCTCTCCATCACAAATCGCCGTCAGTGTGAGCCCATCGACCATTTCTCTGCACTCAAGCGGACAGCAGCAATTCACTGCGGCTGTAACGAACAGTTCCAATCAGGCGGTAAATTGGACGGTTGTCCCCAACGGGGCAGGAACAGGAAGCATTAGTTCGGGAGGCCTATACACTGCGCCTTCCACGACCCCAGTTCAGCAGACAGTAACAGTCGTTGCAACAAGCCAGGCGGATCCGAGCAAATCTGCCACGGCAAGCGTGACTTTGCAGTCGTCAGTTGCGATCACCATCGATCCGGAGTCCGCGTTGCTGCACAGCGGAGAGTCGCTTGAATTTGATGCCGATGTCACCAACGCTAACGACACATCGGTTGTATGGACGATTAGTCCTGCTGGGACAGGTACCATTGATGCCGACGGAACCTATACAGCTCCAGCAAGCATCGCGACGCAGCAAACTGTAACGGTGACGGCCACAAGTCGAGCCGATTCGTCGAAATCGGTGTCAGCGACGCTCACCCTAAATCCGTCCCAATGCGGGGTTGCTGGGTACAGCTATATCCGAGCGGTTACGATCGATCACACGAAGGTTCCAAACACCCACCAGATTAATTTCCCTTTCCTTTTCAACATTACAGATCCGGCATTAGCGACGACGGCAAGCGGCGGCCATTTGAGTAGTGCGGCTGGATTCGACATGGTGTTCGCTTCTGATTCGCAGGGTCAAACCAAGCTCGACTTCGAGATTGAAGAGTATAACCCTGCAATTGGGCGACTAGTTGCTTGGGTTAGGATTCCCGATTTGTCTCCTTCAGCAGACACGGTGATCTACATACTCTATGGCAATTCGAATGTGACAAGCTCACAGCAGAACCCCGCCGGGGTTTGGAGCACCGGATTTACGGGAGTCTGGCATTTTCCAACGGGAACATCATTGTCGGCGAATGATTCAACGACTCATGGTGGGAATGGGACAATCACCGGTGCCACATCGGCTCCTGGCAGGATCGGGGGCGGGAGCAACTTCAATGGAAGCAGTAACTACATAGTCTCTCCGTTCCCTTCAAGCTCGATTGTGAGTAACGGCAACCCGTTCTCTATCTCTCTATGGCTCAAAACTACCGACAGTGATGGAACTCCATTCATGATTGCTGGTGGTCAGAACGCTGGCAGTTATACTCCCGGCTTTTCCCTGTCAGGCGGTCGTATCCGCAGCTATGTTTTCCCGCTTTCGGACATTTCGGGAGGGGTCGTGAATGATGGAGCGTGGCACCTTGTGACTGAGACCTACTCCAACAGCACCGTGACTCTATATGTCGACGGCAAGCCCGCGGGGACCACAACAGGAACTCCGTACGATTGGTCAGGCGCCACCGTGTCCGATGTCTTCGACTTCGGTTCGGGGTATGGAGGATCAATCGACGAGGTGCGAGTTGCACCGGCGGCATTTTCCTCTGACTGGATATCCACAGAGTACGCCAATGAAAGCTCACCATCGAGCTTCTACTCGATCTCCCCAGAGAGCATCAATATCACACCATTGAAAGTCGACTTGTACGCGGGACAAGCGCAACAATTCGCAGCTGTGGTTCTCAATTCGTGCGGCTCAGCGGTGACTTGGTCAATGCCGAGCGGTTCTCCAGGAACGTTGTCGGCTAACGGACTGTACACAGCTCCTTCGGCCATCACCACTACTCAGAGGGTCAATATCACAGCGACCGATCAAGCCGATTCAGCCTTAACAAGTACGGCTGTTGTCACGCTGCTTACGCAACCGCGAAATCCGACTCTATCGCTCTCGGCTTCGGTGCAACCTCCATACGTCACGGGAACGTCTCAGAGTTTCTCAGTTACATTTAAGGATCAATACGGCTCGGCCCTGCCAAACGCGGCCGTGTCATTTGCGGTGACCGGTGCGAACACCACATCGGGAACAGGCACGACTGATTCGAACGGAGTCGCTACATTCTCCTATTCGGGTGCTAATAGCGGAAACGACACAATCCAAGCAACGAGCAGCGGAGCGGTAGGGCAGGTCTCTTCGAACAATGTATTTGTCTCGTGGGTGGTGCCATCGGCTTCGATATCGATGACAAGCTCACTCGCGAAGTTCTTCCCATTGGCAGGTCCGTGCTGCTGGTTCAACATATCGCCTTCAACACCACCTTTGTTTACGCAGGTCTTTCCAACCATCAACTTCGATCCGCCTGCCGGTTCGATTCCCGGTAACACCACCGCAGACACCAGTACGCATCCATTCACGGATATAACGCTCGACAAGAACGGCAATTTCTCGGGAAGCATTGTTGCGCAGGGGAATGGCTATCAAGCCGGATCAGGGCCGCTGACAGGCTTCGAAGCGGTCTTCACTGGGTCGTTCATAGTTAAGAACGCCGGGGACGCGCAGATCCCGGTCTACGTTGATAACGCCTTCTTCCTTGGGATTGGGGGAGGGGCAGTGAGAATCGATCCTATTCCAGGAGGCGCACCTTCAATTACGCCATTCGAGCAATACCCGGTGATGGGCGGCCTGTCGACCTCGATCGGCGGAACGACGGTTAGGGTGCACTTCCCGGCGGCCGGCACTTATCCTTTTGAACTCGACTATGTAGAGGACGGTGCCGGTCTGCAGTCGCTCATGATGATGTCTGGAGCTCCGGGCGGCAATGGGCTTGCCCCGGGCGTGCCATCTGGCGGAACACTATCACTCTCGCCGGCCTCAGTTCAGCCGCAACCGATCGGCGCCACGCAGAACTTTACGGTCACCGCAACGGATGCTGCCGGAAACCCAGTCCCGAATCTTCCTATCGGAATAGTGATTTCTCAAGATGACGTCCAGCAATTGAGCGCAACAACAAACAGTTCGGGTGTCGCGACGTTCCAGCCGTATACGAACAATAGCCCAGGCACTGACCAGGTTCAGGCAGTGGCGATCATCGGCGGTATGGTGGCATATTCGAATATCGTTAACGTGCCTTGGACGTCCTCTCCTGGAGCTGGAACTCCGGGTTCGGGCACGTGTGCATCTCTAAGCGTTACAGCTTCTGCTCCGAGTGGCGTGATCCTTCCAAACGCGCTGTCTTTGACGGGATCAGCGTCCGATTCCCAAGGCGGGACCATCTCTTACTTGTGGAGCAAGGTCAGCGGGCCAGCGAATGTCACCTTCGCAAATCCGACGCAATCCTCTACGACGGCGACCTTCACAGTGGCTGGAAACTATGTTCTGCAACTTGCAGCGGGCGACGCAAACTGCGGCAGCGCTGCTGTTGCTCAAATTAACGTTTCCGTTGGGCAAACGGTCGCTAGTGGAGGATGGATCGGAAGCCCCACCTACGGTGCTTCTGTTTCCGGGATCGTTCCCATTCAGATCGTGCCCTCCGAGAGCATCGCATCTGGCCAACTCACCGTTTACCCGGCTGGCCATCCGGAGGCAGTGACGATATTGAATGGAAATGTGACTGGATCAGGCCAGATCGCCTCGTGGGATACGACCAGACTTTCGAATGGCACTTATTGGATTACTCTTCAAGCGACGGATTCGAACAACAATTCTGAATACAACCTCGCCTTGGTGACGGTCGTCGGCAACTATAAGCCGGGCCGCGTCACTTCGACCGTCACCGATCTCGTTGTTCCAGCGAAGGGGCTGGCGATCAAAATCCAGAGAACATATGACAGCCTCAATGCTGACAGAAGCGGAGATTTTGGATTTGGATGGTCCCTTGGCACGTCAACAGATCTCGCGGTAGACCCAAAAGGCAACGTCACATTCACGCTCGGCGGCCAACGCAGAACGTTCTATCTGACTCCCCAAATACTTGGTTGGTTCGTGCCGTTCTACGTACCGGTCTTTACGCCGGAGCCCGGAATGCACGGCACACTCGTGAACGCAGGGACGGGATGCACCGACCTATTTGATTACCTGGTTCCCGACGGTTCCCTGTGGGCGTGCGTAGGTGGTGGACTCTTCACTCCACCCGCATACGTCTATACCGACCCGTCTGGCACTGCATACACAATGACGGCAGATGGCCAGTTGCGGTCGATAGTGGATAAGAATGGAAACACGCTGACTGTGACCCCAAGCGGAATTACGAGCTCTACTGGTCTTTCAGTTTCCTTCCAGCGCGATTCGAGCGGAAGAATCACTCAGATTACTGAATTTGATAGCCAGCAACTGCCCCTTTACAACTACCTCTATGGATATGACGCCAACGGAAACCTTGCGTCCGTCACTTATCCGAACACACCGATCGCGGCGACATACTCGTACATACCTGGAACGCACTATTACCAGTCCGGAACCGACTTCCGCGGAAATCAGCTTCCAAGCACGACCTATTTCGGATCGGCTACAGATGCTCATGGGAACTCGGTCGCGGGCAAGCTCGAGAGTATTACCGATGCTCTTGGTGAAACGACCAACTATGTTTATGATCTGACGGCAAACACAACGGCCGTTACATATCCGCAGGATGGAAGCGGAAATCGCGGCACGGCGACGATGGCTTACGACCTCATGGGCAATCTGCTCTCATCCACTGACCCGCTGGGCCACACCACTACCAACTCTTACGATGCGAAGCAGAATCTACTCTCAACGACCGATCCGCTGGGTCACAAAACCTGCTACACGTATGACGGTAATGGGAACAGAACATCGGTCAGCTACCCCGTTCTGCAGAGTGCTGCTTGCTCGACGATTGGCAGCATCACGAGCTACAACCAATACAGCGAGCCAAATGAGACGATCGATGAGCTCGGAAACGTGCGTTACTTCAACTACGATGTCAATTTCAATCCGCAGACCGTAACCGATAGCCAGGGCACGCTTGCCAGCTTCGTCTTCAACAATGATGGAACAATGCAGGCTGGGGCGATCGGTTATGACCTGAGCAACGATCCGTCCAAAGCCTCGCACTTTGCGTACGATGCGAATGGCAATCTGAGCAGTAGAGTCGATGCGCTTGGCCGGACTACCTCATACACGTACAACTCACTTGGCCAGAAATCTGCGATGGTCGAGCCGCTGTTGCCCGGAACAAACGCTACTGAGGCAACCACAACCTACACCTATGACCCCCTTGGCAATCTGACCGAAACCGACGCACCGCTCGGCCGGATTTCGAAGTCTACCTACGACGCCAACGGCAACAAAATTGACGATACCGATGCTCTCCAGCACAAGACAACTTACTCCTACGATGCCCTCAACAGGCTCAACCGCACCGACTACGCCGATTCCACCTACACGCATAAAACGTATGATTTCCGCAGCAACGTCATCGATGAATGGGATAAAGCACTTCCAAATCAGACAGGTATCCAGACTCACCACGTTTACGATCTAGCTGGTCGTGAGACCTCGGTAACGCGCGCCTACGGAACTCCAAACGCAGCAACAACCACCTTCACCTACTATGACGATGGCCGCAAGAACACGGAGAAGGACGCGCTCGGACATGCAACCACGTACACTTACGACATCGCCGGCGACCTGACGGGCGTCTCGGGAGTGAGCGGGGCATTCACGTACGGCTACGATCTGGCTCGCAACCGGACGTCCATGACCGATGGCAACGGCAAGACGACCAGCTACATCTATGACGCGCGTAAACGGCTCATCGAGACCAACTACCCTGACGCAAACCATACCAAAAAGACAAATGGATACGACGGGTCCGGTAACCTCACCTCGGTAATTGACCAGGCAGGCAACGAGGTAGATTACACCTATGACGCGGCCAACCAGTTGCAGAGTGTCGTTCAAACCAGCAGTCCGAACGGGAACAACATCACGTCGTACTCGTACGATCCGCTCGGCAATCTCATCGGATTGAATGACGCGAACAGCCATCTGACCGAAAGCGCCTTCGACCTTTTGTCACAGCCGAGTTCGAAGACGCTCCCAGACGGGTCATTGACCGAGTCTCGCCAGTACGATGCGGCCGGAAACCTGACGTCTCTCACCCATTTCAATGGCAAAACAACTACATACACCTACGACAGTCTGAACCGCCTGAAGAGCCGTACACCTGATCCGTCGACCGGCGAACATGCTGTCAACTTCACCTATACAGCGACTGGCAAGCGGTACACGATGGACGACGCAAGCGGGACTACGACGTACGGCTATGACTCGATGGACCGGCTCACCACAAAAGCCACGCCAGAGGGTACACTGACCTACGGGTACGACGCGGCAGGGCACCTAGCGTCCATGTCTTCCTCTCACGTAAATGGCGTTTCGGTGTCCTACACTTACGACAGCTTGAATCGCTTGAAGACCGTCATAGACTCTCGGCTTGCTATGACCAACCAGACGACGACGTACGGTTACGACAATGCGAGCAATGTAGGGTCGATTACATACCCGAACACTGTGCAGTATGGATTCAACTACGATGAGCTGAACAGAATGAAACAGACTGCCACGTCATCGCAGGCCGGACCGCTGACAGGGTATCTCTACACCCTGGATGCCGTGGGCAATCGCACGGACGGAACGGAACTGAATGGTCGAAAGACTGCATGGACGTATGACAACATTTACCGCGTCCAGAACGAGACCGTTACGCTCGATCCGAACAACAAGAACGGCAGTGTGAGCTACGGACTCGATCCGGTAGGGAACCGTACGTCAGTGACATCGGGCATTTCGGGTCTCAGCCCTGTTGCCGGAATGTTCAACCAGGATGACGAGATATCCAGCGAGAGCTACGACTCAAACGGCAATGTGACGGCGAGCGGTGGCAAGACGTTCAGCTACAACACCGACAATCAGCTTGTTTCGATGAATGGCGGGGCGGTCACCATCGTTTACGACGGCGACGGCAATCGGGTGAAGAAGATCGTGGGTGGAGTCACGACGCAGTACCTGGTCGATGATCTCAATCCGACCGGGTATCCGCAGGTGGTTGAGGAACTGGCGAATGGCGCTGTCTCCCGGACCTACACCTACGGCTTGCAACGCATTAGCCAGAACCAGGTCATCTCGAATAGCTGGACCCCGAGTTTCTACGGTTACGACGGTTTCGGAACGGTACGGCAGCTGACGAACTCCACCGGGACGATCACCGATACGTACGACTACGACACATTCGGCAACAAGATCAACTCAACAGGTACGACACCGAACAGCTATATGTATCGCGGCGAACAGTGGGACTCGGATGTTGCTCTGTACTACCTGCGCGCCAGATACTACAACCCAACCACCGGTAGGTTCATGAGCAGAGACCCTGACGACCACAGTCTGCGGACTCCCAATGAACTGCATAAATATTTGTATGCGGCTGGAGATCCGGTGAATGCGATTGATCCCAGTGGGCGCGGTCTTACAGACTATGCCGTTGGTGTGGCGAAGACGATTTGGAAAGTGCCCACAATATATGAGATTGGCGTCGCGCAGACAGTCTGCTTGGCGACCTTGGCAGATATCTTTTATCACATATCCAGCACTCATGGGGCTTCAGCTGAGCAGAACCCGCTGGAATTGGGCTTGGCTGCATTTACGTGTGGCACTGCTGAGCTTGGTGCTATTCGATACCTGTGGTTCTTAATTCCTTAGGGAAGGATCTGGGAGCGCTATGAAGCAGATTGGTGAAAGGCTAGGCGGAAGGATCGTTCTACTGATTTCGTCTCTGTCATGTGCGTGGATCACAGGGCGAGATGTCGTTCGGAATTGGAGCGCGCACAGAGGATCCGCAATATTCTTTGGTTTGTTGTTCATTGTGGCAGTTGCGGCAGTTGTGCTTTCTTTACGGATCAAAGTGAGGGATGTCTGACTCCTTCAAGTCGTCCTACCCCCGATGGTCCACGCCTTGAGACTTGGGCATACGTCTATGACGGAGGGCCTACAACTACGACGACCGCCAGCACAATGTCGCGCCCGCGCAGCATCTCGTTGTCCATGCAACTATCGTGACGAACAGTACGACTCCGATCGGGGCTTGTATTACCTTCGCGCCAGATATTACAACCCAACCACCGGCAGGTTCATGTCTAGGGATCCGGAGGACGGAAGCCCCCGCGATCCCAAAACTCTACACAAATATCTCTATGCAGGCGGTGATCCAGTTAACGGTTGGGATCCGACTGGGAGAGCGGAATTGGTTCAACCTGCCTTAATCGATCTCGATGTCGTCATCAAAAATGCTCTCGCAGTGACGGCAATTACGGCTGGAGCGGTTTGCATCCTTAATGAGGCGACTGAGCTAATTCAGGGGCTATATACCGATCTCGGAGCCCCGGTGAAGTCGATCACTTTTGGCTTTTGCTCCGCCAAGGTCAGAAAGTCTCGCTGGACGTGCGAAGCGGGAGGACATTATGTAAATTACCGAACCCAAGTGACGACCATCAGCCCCTCGTTCCTCGGCTATGGGAACACCGAAAGCGACGCATGCCAAGCGGCGATATCAAACTTTCAGCAATCAGCCCCTCCAGGAAGCTATACGCGCCATCCCAGGTGCCGAGTGTGTTATCAGAGGTGAACTTATGGACGAAAACCTGGCAACTGTTCCGCTGTGGATTTCTGAGCTATTGAGGAAGTATCCGTCCGTTCAAGAGTCGTCGCAGCGGCTCGCCCACAGAGGTGTCCGAGATGCCGATCAGGTGAAACGGCTTGCTCTCGATTCGTCGGCGAAGAACGACACTCGGTTAGACTCCATAACATTGTTTGCAGCCTCGAAAGAAGGTGATTTGGACACCTTACGTTTACTGCTCGAATCGAGGGACGATTTCCTGTTGATTGAAACACTTAAGCGCATACGGGAGTTTGGCACTGAGTGGGCGATGCCTGAACTCATCTCCAGGGTGAAGATGGCAAGCGATCCTTCTGCGCGGGCGGTCTTCGCCTGGGCGCTTGCTGGCTATCCGGACAGTGGTGACGCTCAGGACACTCTGCTTGAGCTGATTAAACGCGAGCCCGACGTCACGGTGCGAAATCACGCAATCGAATCGCTTGGCGAATTTCGCTCAGCACAGGTAGTGAATGCCCTATTGAGCGTCTTGGAGCATGGTTCGGTTAACGAGCGATTTTGGTCACTGTACAGTCTGGGGACGATAGGTGACACCCGAGCAGTCGAAGCGATAAAACGATGTCTGCAAGATGAGACAAAAATCCCTGACTTCGGCACCATCTCTACAGAGGCGAAGCGAGCGCTAGAAGAGATCAGCCGGCGTGCCCAGGACGAAGCTTAGGTCCAAGCGCCGCCGTTTACGCCGCCTGTCGGCGTCGGGAGGGTAGGACACGTCTCCCCCAGCTGGGAGCTGCAGAGTAACTTCGGTTGCTGCAGGGTAACTCGAAACGAGAAGTCAGCGTCTAAAAGAAAAAACGCCTCTCGGTGTTCGTGGGCCCTGAGTGCGATGCACGCTTGCTCGGGGTGCATGGATGCGGCTTCCCCTCGATCCAAAACGCAGAGATTTTAACTTTAGCTGCCTGCCGTTGAACGCAGCACGGGCCGCACGCGAGTCGTGCGGCCTTCGCGCGTGTGCCTGCTCACAATCCATCTCGGGCGGTGCACGATGAATCGCGAAGTGCGGTCGAAGTCAGTGGGGACCAAAGTCACGGAGGCGGCGCTGCGAGTGCTGGAGTCGCGGGGGTGTTGATGATCGTCAGCAGAGCCCGATTCTGATAGACGGGCGGGGTTCTTTGATCTGTCCCATGTGGCAGACAAGCATCTTGGAACGAGAATTGATTTCTTGAGTGGGTCTGTTCGGTAACCAGATCGGACAGTTACCTCGGTTGTATTTCGTTCCAGCGGATTCGCTGTTCTACTGAACGGACCCCACCAGGAACCCAGTCAAAATGCTCATAAGATCCCTGACCAGGTTGTCCGGCGTGTATTTGCGCTTCCGCGCTCTCCTTCTTCCCTTGTTGTTGATCGCTCTCGCCGCGCATCTATGGGCACAGGACCCAGACGATGAAGATGACGGTGATGACGCCCCAGCCGGGTCCTTCGCCAATGTGACGCTCAAGTACGATGCAAGGGGCAAGGCGGAAGCGACCTTCTTCGCATACGGCAACCTTCAGAACTGGAGCGGGATCGAGGCTCAACTCGAAATAGCTTTGCATTGTCCCGCGGGATCGCTTGTGCATCCGCCGCCGAATTCCAAGCTGCCGAAATATTTCGCCTCCCGACCAGCGAAGGAGCAGGAACGCTATCGGCAATATGCAGAGGAGACGCGGCAGAGTACATTACAGGGTGAATGTCCTGCGGCGATGACTAGGCGAGGACTTCTACTCGCGACCGATATTCAGCTCAAAGGGCTGACCGCAGAACTGAAGCGGGACGGGGTCACGAGGTACTCGGTCATACTGTCGTATCCGAAGTCGAAGTTCTCTGAGCACACACCAGGAATCAAGCTTCCGTGGGAGACAGAGTCGTCGGAGACGCCTGGACGGCCTGAATACGATTCGACAGCTCGTGTGAACTATTCACTGGATACTTCGGCTCCATCTCTTTCTGAGATTCATTTGACCTTCGGATTGCGCAGTCGCGACATTGTCCGAGCAGCGACCTTACCCACTATTTTCCTGGTCGCACCAATCCTGATTTGCTTCTGGATGAGCCGTGCTGCTCTTCGCGACGCAAAGGTTGATCCGACTGGCGCGTGGTTCAGCTACTACCGCGTACTGGCCTGGTGCGGGAACGGCCTCGTCCTGATCTGGATGATGGGTCATACGGTGAGGCAGGGACTTGAGGTCATTGCTTCCTGCTACACCGCAGCCCACACAGCGGGAGCAGTCGCACTAGAGGTGGGCATCCTGATGCTGCCTCCGTGGCTAACCTTTTTTATCTGCATCCTGCTGTCTTACCGGGTGTATCGGCACGTGCGGGAAGAGACCTGGACGCGCAGAGAGTTCTTCGTCAATCAGTTTCTGGGGGTCGCAGTGCAATTTCTGCCGCTCGCCTTCTTCCTTGCTGGAATCGGCATGATCGCGGTAAATGGCCAGGCTTCCGTTGCGCTGTTTGCGGGTGTGTACGCGAGCTATGCCGGATGCAAGTGGCTGCAGTCAAAGTATTCCGGGCTGCACGTTGAGCCACTAATGCAGGGCGAACTGCGCGATAGAGTCTTCGAGATAGCGAAGAAAGCGGCGGTCGAGGTGCGGCAGGTTTTCATCGTGCCGGCAGGGAAGTCACAGATGGCGAATGCATTCGCCTCGCGCAATCGGATGGTGATGTTTACCGACTATCTGCTGAGCAGAATGAACAAGCGCGAGGTGTCGGCGATTGCGGCACATGAGATCGCACATATTCAGCGAAACCATCCAGCGTGGCAGACCGCGGCTTTTGTGGTGCTGATGTTTTCGAGCCAGATTCTATATGGCATTGTCAGCGGAATTGAAGGCTCCCTGCGCCACGCTTTGCAGGCGCGGCAGGCGGCTGAGGGCACAAGCGCCGCGAGTGGGCTTGCTGGAGTTGTGCGCGTCGGAGATCAGGTTCTGGCATTTCCAGAACTGATTCTTGCTCTGTTTGCTCTTGCGCTTTTCCTCTACCATCGGTACTCGCAGCACATGGAATACGTGGCCGATGCTGGCGCTGTGCAGTTTACCGGCGATCCCGAGGCGATGATCACATCTCTGCTGAAACTGAGCCGCCTGAATCAGACACCCGTTCAGTGGGACCGCGCCACGGGTTCATTGCTTACTCACCCCTCTACCTTAAAGCGGATAAAGAACATCGCGCGAGTCGGGCAGGTTTCTCCGGAACGGCTGCAGCAATTGCTGGTCGAGAGTGCAAATCCTCTTGCTCTGGACGAAGCCCGAGAAATCTGGGACGCGGGCGAGCAGTTTCAAGTTGCGAGGCCGACTAACGCTATCGTGACTGTACGCAGTTTCAGTGGGGAACTAGCGCTCAAAAAGTGGGTTTTGAGGTTGGCCGTAATCGGGCCCGCAGCCGCTATCGTATGGGCCTTCGATCACTATCACCTGCAACACAGAGGCGTGGCTTTCACTCTTGGCGGGGTAATATGCGTCGGGCTACATATCGTAGTGGGCGAATGGCAGACGACCTGGTTTCGCGAGCGGCTGAAACGGAAGTTCATGGCAAGGTCGGCGGCGGAAGGGCTCGTTCTGGCCGATCCCGAAGTGCTTATGGTATCGGTGAGTCCGCATGCCGCTCCGCGTGCCTATGCGATGGGATGGTCGTGGGACACTGGAGGCCTGTTTCTTTGCAGCGATCGGCTGTGCTATGTAGGCGATCAGATTCGGTTCGCTCTAACGCGCGAGGAGATTCTTTCCGTCCGGCTCGGGCAGGGCGCGCCGGGCTGGATTGGGGAGCCAAGAAGCTATATTGAGTGGCAAAGTGGGCCGGGCGCGCCAGTGCAGACCTGGAACTTTCTACCGAATGACCCATTCTCCGCGCTGGGGAATAAGCGGCAGTGCATTGAATTCGCAGCCGAACTCGAGCGCTGGAAGGCGCAAACGGGTGCATACCCTGGAGTGCCTCCGACGCTTAGAAATCTTTCTACTCCGACGCCCGCCGAGATCACAAACCAGGGGTTGAAATCAGTGGTCACACTTGGCCGCTTCCTGAAGGTTGCGCTGTTCAGCCAGGTGCTTGCAGTTGTGGTTTGGATCGTTCTGAGCCTTCACTCCTTGTGGTTTGTTTGCCTTGTAGAACTGCTCGCGACCGTGTATTCGTTCTCACCTTTCTGGTTTTACAGGGATCCGGACGCTGCACAGGCGGTCAAGGCAGATGTATTGCGTACGCAACTCGGAGACTGAATGACATCCACGAAGAGTTCAACATCGAATCGAATAGGTGATTCCATCTCTGATCCAGGGAAATTTCACATTATCAGAGGTCAGGAATTTGGCTGATTCGATGTTAGTGAGTGCATTGGCGATGAAGCACTCTTTGACTGCCTGTGGGGATCCTGAAAGCCAGGCCCGTTTCAAGGTAGAAGCAAAACAACTCGCCAACGAGCGCCAGCTAAACTCCGGGCGAGTACGCCACAGCTTGCAACTCAAGTATCCCGTCTTCTCTAACGAATCCGGTGGTCCCAACTGCCGTCCAGGCTGGGTGTGGTTCGGAGATGAATTCATCCTTAACGGTTTGGAAAGCCTTCGCTTGTGCCTTCGCATCGCCCGAGAACTCCGGGGCAGACCAGTCGTGAAATGTTGTCAGCATGACTATGTCCTTGAAACTGCTTTTGTATGCCTGGAGTTGTTGGCCCAATTCCCGAAAGGCACAGCGAAGGGAGTCCGAAAACGTCTCTGGACCGGGAACACGGTCTGGAACTCTCGTCACAATAATGCCCGAAACATATATAAAGTCGCCTGCGCGCCTTGCAGGAGCGAAATGCCATAAATCGTACGCGAAGAGGTCCCGCTCCGTTTGGAGGATGATCTCTCCACTGGCACAGGTAATCACTCTCGGTAAAGACACACTCTTAGACACGATTCCCATTTTAACGACGAAAGACAACGTGGTTTGCTTGCATGAACTTTTCAGGTCTGTCCAATCCGTGATGCGACGCGGTTTTCAATCTCGTGGAGAAGGCCGGTGAATTTAGCCGGCGTTAACCGTTGCGGACAAGAACCAGGACCTGCGCTCAGCTTCGTCAATCCAGTTCTCCAGCAAGCTCGCCGTCGCAAGATCACCCGTTGCGTCACAAACCTCATGAGCCTCCCGCATAAATTTCGCCAATGCACTGTTATCTTTGCAGAGGACCCGCAGCATAGAGACGGCTTCGTTCTCGCTGGCATCAGCGTCGGTCAAGCGTTGATACCGAGCAATATCGTCAATTGAACGAAGTGTGGTCTCTCCGATCTTCCTTGCTCGTTCCGCGATTGCGTCGGTTGCTTCGAATAATTCTTCCGCCTGCTCGTCGAGGAGAAGATGATAGTCGCGAAAATGAGCGCCGCTCATGTGCCAGTGGAAGTTCTTGGTCTTTAAGTAGAGGGTGAAGAAATCTGCCAGCAGCAAGCGTAGCAGCTCTCCGACTTGTTGCCGGCCCTCAAGTGGGGTCGGAAGGGGATTCAAAACAGAACTTGCCGATGCCGAACCAGTTACATTGTCTACCTTCATTTTCAGCCTCCGAATATACGCGAGTTGCTTGCAGGAGAGATCGTCCTCGCGGAGATCTCTCCCACGCGACTAAGAGGTGTACGCCAGAGTCTCCTTCTTCTCCATGACGGCTGCGGCAGCCTTGCGAATCACGTCAATGACGACATCCGGTTTCGAGAGCATCGGTACGTGGCTGCTTTCCACCTCAACCACAGTCGCTCCCATGCGTTTCGAGACCCAGCGCTGTAGATCCGGATGAACTGTATGGTCTTGCCGGCACAAAATGTACCAACTCGGCTTCGACTTCCA
>Ga0105239_10001507_pt1 | contig 30959 bp, 33 predicted proteins | sample KBSC44metaG_FD_92761 | JGI IMG/M metagenome (GOLD analysis project Ga0105239, IMG submission 92761) | Corn rhizosphere microbial communities from Kellogg Biological Station, Michigan, USA - KBS C4-4 metaG | ecosystem: Host-associated > Plants > Roots > Rhizosphere > Soil | place: Michigan, USA...
AACGGAGGAATCCACTGCTAGGCCCGTCAGACTCTGAGCCGCCGCAACCGACGAAAGTGACGATAGCACAGTCGCAATAATTGCGACTTTCAATAGATTAGAAATTCTCCCCAACATCGGTCACCCTTCCGCAACTTCAGTTTCGCACAGGTATTGCGAAATAGCAATGCGTGGATGTTAAGGGGACCGGACGCCCAAATGGGCATCGCGGAATTTCGTCAATTCTGCGATTCGCGCCAGTTTTCGATCTCCAACACGAGCCCGGCGTCCCGAATTGCCAAGTAGTGGTTGACATTTCCCGTCACAAGCGGGAGCCCGAGGCGGCTGGCCACAGCGGCAATCAGGCAATCTGGAAGTTCCAAGGTACGGCCCTTTAGCTTCGCACGCGCAATGACAAGCGCTGCGGAAAGATAGTCTTCTGCTGTGGGAACTACCTGCTCGTTCTCCGCCATCCAGGCGAGCACTTTCTTTACTTGAACGACCGCGCTCTTCTGCTCAAGCCCACGAATGATTTCGAAAACGGTGACGCTGGTAAAGGTCAACCGCTTATGCTCTTCGGCATATCGGGTTCCCGCAGTTACCACGTTCTGATCGAAGCCTTTGAGAAACTCCGAGAGAATATCGGTGTCGAGGATTACCTTTTGCACTTACAGATCAACCAAACGCTGTGTTGGGCGTCGGCGCTCATCGTACGCAAAGCTCACAGCTTCGTCTAGAAGCGCCGCGTCTTCAGAATTACCGAAAAGCCCAAGCCCCGCGAGGGCAGCATTCTTTTTGCGGGCGGTAGCACGCAAAATCAGGATGACCGCTTCTGCGGGGCCAACATGCTCTGCATTCATCACTTGCTCGATGGCCTCAGATTCCGGGCTATTGTCTGGGATATGCAGTGATTGAATGTCAAAGCTCAAGGTCAAGCACCTCTGGGAAAAGCAGCCCGAATCGAATCCGAGCTTCTAGCTACGAAACTTACCAGCCGCGGCCGGCCATCTTTTGAAACTCGGGGAGTTCCGAGCAGTTGATGCCGACCATTGGCTCGCCGAGGCCGGCGCTGATTTCCGCAAGCTTCTTCGGCTCCTTGTGGAACAAGACCGCGTTCACGATCGCTGTTGCGCGCTTCGCGTGCTCGCGATTTCGCTCCGCACCTTCCAAATTGGCGCCGGCTTTAAAAATGCCCGAGCCGACGAAGACCGTCTCCGCGCCGAGTTGCATCATCATCGCCGCGTCCGCGGGGGTCGCGATGCCGCCGGCGGAGAAGTTCGGGACGGGAAGCTTGCCGAGCTTGTGGACCTCGCGGATCAACTCCAAAGGCGCTTGGTGCTCCTTTGCCAAAACGTAAAGCTCATCCTCGCGGGCGTTCTGGACGGTGCGGATCTCCGCCATGATCGTTCGCATGTGGCGGACGGCTTCGACGACGTCGCCGGTGCCGGCCTCGCCCTTCGTACGAATCATCGCGGCGCCCTCGGCGCAGCGTCGAAGCGCCTCGCCCAGGTTACGGGCGCCGCAGACGAACGGGACGGCGAAGACGTGCTTGTCGACGTGGTTCGCCACGTCGGCGGGGGTCAAAACTTCGCTCTCGTCGATGAAGTCGACCTCGAGGGCCTCCAGAATCTGGGCTTCGACAAAGTGGCCGATACGGCACTTAGCCATGACCGGAATGTCGACGACGGCCTTGATACCAAGGATCATCTCTGGATCGCTCATGCGGGAGACGCCGCCGTCGCGACGGATGTCCGCGGGAACGCGTTCCAAAGCCATAACGGCCACGGCGCCCGCGTCTTCCGCGATCTTGGCCTGATCGGGGGTGACGACGTCCATGATGACCCCGCCCTTCAGCATTTCGGCCAGGCCGACCTTCTCTCGCCAAGTTTTCTTTGCGCTACTCACATTCACTCCGTATTAGGAATGCAAGTTTACCGGGTGAGGCACGGAGGCCCAGTCATTCGCCAATAGCCGCAGGAGGATGGAGGCCGATTCCTTCGGATCGTTTGTGCACGCGCCCCTTCCCTTTCACAGGATCGCGTAAGCTCCCCAATGGCATGGAGGCATTGATCGGAATCGTTACGGTGAGCGACACGCGCACGGCGGAAGACGACCTCAGTGGCCCGGCGGCGCGGGATGCGCTCATCGCGGGCGGCTTCATGCACTTCGAACTTCGGCTCGTCCCCGACGACATCGAGAGGATTCAGAAGGCTCTGATCGAACTGGCGAGTACGTGTGCGGCCGTGTTCACCACCGGCGGAACCGGGTTTACTCTCCGCGACGTAACCCCGGAAGCGACCGCGCCCCTGTTGGAACGGCGGGCCGATTCGCTTTCCGAACTCATGCGCTTAAGGGGTCTGGAGCACACCCCGCTCAGCCACCTGAGCCGCGGGGTATCCGGGACCCGAGGTCGCACTCTGATCGTCAACTTGCCCGGCTCGCCCAAAGGGGCCCGTGAAGGAATTGAAGCGCTGATGCCCTTACTGCCCGCCATCCTAGGCTCCCTCGGAGACGACGTTTGCCCGATTTAATCGATACCCACTGCCACTTAAACGACGAAAAGGCCTTCCCCGACCCCGCCGCCGAGATCACGTTTGCGGTGGCCAATGGCGTCAAGCGGATGATCGTGGTCGGTACTCATCCCGAAGACTGGCCGAAGGCGTTGGAACTCGCGCAGCGCTTCCCGCAAATCCACGCAATCGTCGGATGGCACCCCAACTACACAGCTCCCTACGATCCCGCCTCCCTGCCTTGGCTTGAACAACTTTTGGCCAATCCGAAGGTCGTGGCCCTGGGAGAGATCGGGCTGGACTACCACTGGGACTACGCACCGCGGGACATCCAGCACCGGGCCCTGCGCGATCAGCTTCTCCTCGCGAAAAGGGTCGGCAAGCCGGTGGTCTTCCATGCCCGGGAGGCCTACGCGGACCTGTTGGACGTGCTTGAAGAGAGCGAGCCGCATCCATATTTGTTTCACTGCTTCGCGGGGAATGCCGAGGAGGCGAGGCGAGGTGTGGCCCTCGGCGCTTACTTTGGGGTGGACGGGCCGGTCACGTACAAGAATGCGGAGCCGCTCCGAGCCGTCCTAGCCACGATTCCCTCGGACCGGTTGGTGGTGGAAACCGACGCGCCCTACATGACGCCCGTGCCCTTTCGCGGCAAGCCAAATCGACCGGCTTTCGTGCGATATGTGAATGACTCGCTATCCACAACCTTAGCGTTAACCACCGACGAGTGCGCGGCGCTTACGACGGCGAATGCGGAGCGATTCTTCGGTTTGGGGCGTTAGTTGCCGTTCCCGTTGCCGCCGGTAGTGCCGGTCTCCGTATCGTTTCCGGTGTCGGTCCCTTTGCCCATATCGGTCTCGTCCGACTTATCGGGCGGAGGGCTGGCGATCTGGTCTTCCGGGGTCGTTAGAAGGTCGGCGGGCTTCTTGACGTCTGTCTTTTTGGGGTCGGGCTTCGGTCGCTTGTGCCGGATTCGAGGCTGGGGTTTAGGATCCGGCTTTACTTCCACTTCAACGTCCGGACCGGTCAAGCCGACGGGACTGGAGGGATCGGAAGATGGCCCAACGCCCGCATTTGTCGCGACGGCGGTATCGGTTTTCGACGGAGGCCCCACCGCTTCGGTCCGATTGGGAAAATGAAGAGGCTTCGCCGGTTCCGTCGTTGGCGCCACGATGACGTAGGCGATGCCCGCGCCTAGGAGAGGCACGCACACCCACTTGAGGATTGCTCCAACTACGGACATCGTATTCGCCATCGTGTTAATTTTAGCTTAGGTGACCTAAACTACCCCACATCAAATGCGCACCGAGATTATCGAAGACGGTATCGACCTCCACATAGGTCTATTAGAAGCCGAACCCATCCAGTCCGGGGGCGCCTATCCCTTTCCTACGCTCATCTCAACCGGATTAGAGGAAACGAGGCGCTTTCGCACCGTAATCCTAGAGAATTCCTACCTCCGGGCCGTGATCGTGCCCGCCCTTGGGGGCCGGATTCTGACGCTTTTTGACAAGCGAACCGGAACGGATATCCTGCCGGTCTCAACCGCTCTCCGGCCACGTGCGGAGGGACGCCGTGGTGTTCGGATCGCGGAGGGGATCCAACTGCGCCTTGACGGTGAGGATCGACTGAACGCGCTCGGGAACGTTGCCGTGCAGTTCGAGGAGGCCGAAGAGGACGACATGCCTGCGGGCGTTTGGCTCGGCGAATCGGCGATGGCGCGAGGGCTTGGATTTCACCTTCTGATCTCGATGCCGGCGGACCGGGCAGAGATTCGCTTTGAGGCGCGCATTCATAACCGGACGTTTTCGCCGCTCCCCTACGATGGCGAACTGGCTCTGTTCTGCGGGGACGGGGAGTGGTCCGGGAATCAGTTTTACAACTTGGGTCGGGACGCAGGGTTCGCGCTCTTCTCGGACCAGACCTTCGACGGCGCTCGGTTTGAGGACGGTACGGTTCGCTGGGCACGGTTTGGTCGTGACATGTCTCTCGCTCCCCGACAGGTCGATTCTTGGTCGGTGACGCTCGTGCCTTACTCCGGACTCGGCGGTCTCAGCGGGGCCAGCCGGGATGGCGGGGCGTTCATGTCGGACGACGTCCTGCGGATTCAGGGGGCTCAGCTGGGGCTCGGACACAAGGCCCTGCTTTACACCCGCTCCGGCGAGACCTTAGAAGCACCGCTTGATCTTTATCCGGAAAATGTCACCCAGATCTCTTTGGCGGGTCTTCCCTCGGCGCCCGCGCAATTGGTGCTTTTGAATCCCGCGCGGGAAGAAATTTTGGCGATCCGGCCGTCCCCGACGCCGGTCGAGCCACCCGTCGTCGTTTTCGAAAATGCTGGCCCATATCCTAGTCTTTCAGACACACCGAAGCAGCTGGACCGGGCATCTCTTTCCGTCGCCACACGTTTTCTCGCCTCAACGATGCGCGGGATTCAGCACTTGGGTGCGCTCGACTACGAGTCAGCTGACGCCGCATTCGAGCAGGCGCTGCTCTTTAACGGCGACGATCCGCTTCTTTGGTGGGCGAAAGCGGTCACGCGCCGGCAGATCGACCCCGATGGCGAGTCCGCCGAGAAACTGAACGCTCACTATCTCGCGCCGCTAGAGCCTGCGCTCCGCGCGGAAGCCTTCCTTGGCCAGACACCCACCTCCGAACGAGCGCCCAGCCCGCTCCTTGAAGCGCTCACCGAAAACGTCGAGGAGTTCGTCGAGGTTGCCTGTCTCCTCATCGAGCACCGGCTCCTTAAAGATGCCGCGAGATGGCTTGACGAGTCCCTGCGGCACCGAGATTTGGCGATGCTAAGGCTTCTGTACGCCTATTGCCTGCTGGAAGGCACCCATCTTCGGGCGGAAGCGGCCGAACACGTTGCCGCCGCCAAGCGGGTCGCGGGCGCTCCTTATCCTTGGCGGGGCGTCGAGGTTCAAGCGTTGCGGGAGTTGGTGCGTCAATTCCCTGGAGATACGTTCTTGGCGGAGTTGTTGAGCCTCGCAGAAGGCTGCGCCCCGGGCGCGTAGCCGAGACCGGCGATGGTGTTCCGCACACCGCGAATCCCCTTCCTATAACCAAATAAATTGTCCTAGCGCTCGGCGCGCGACACCATCGCATTCTCTCTGGTATCGACTACCCCTGGGGGGCCTTAGCTGCGGGGCCTTAGCCGCGTCGAGATATCCCACCGGGCTTCCCATGTTCGCGACCGGCGCGATCCTCCAAATGGCGGGGTCGAGGGCGTCGGTTTCGGCTCGCGGCTCAGGCAATTGCCGCGATCACCTCGTCCGTGCTTCGGACTAGGGCAATTCTTGGGAAGATGTTCTCGAACGGGTAACGATGCTCCTCCACTTCTAAGGCGGCGCAGGCATCTTCGACGACCACAAAGGCGAAGCCCAGGCCTGTCCCTTGGCGGACCGTCGATTCGACGCCGGCCTGCGAGGCCACACCCGTGATCACCACGGTTTCGATGCCGCGTTCCCGGAGTTGCGACTCCAGGTCGGTACCGGCGAAGGCCCCCCAATGGCGCTTGGTAACGACTAAGTCTCCGGGCTGGATTCCGGATTCCGGCACCAGTTCGGACATGGACTCGGGAAGGCGCGGAGCGTTCGCCTCGCGGAACGGCTTATCGACCGGCAGTATCAAAAAATCGTTGATGTCGACGCGGACGTAGACGACCGTCCCGCCCCTTTGACGCAGGCTCTCGGCCAGCCGGCGGGTGCGCTCCATTACGTCGGAAGTGGAGTGCGGGACGGTCGTTCTACCGACGACTCCGCCTTGAAGGTCGATCGCCACCAGGGCGGTTTTTGAAGGTTCCAAATTCAGTGAGCTCATGATTCCCGTTAAACCGAGGGACTCCTCGGTTTTCTTTCTTGTAGAATACGAGGATGGCCTCGGTTTTGTCAACTGCCACGCGGCGCACCCCTCGGCAGGACCGCTCTGAAGTGAGACTGGCGAAGTTTCTGAAGGTCGCCTCCGAGCTCATCGAGGAGGTCGGATTTGAAGCAATGACCATGACCGCGATCGCCGAGCGCAGCGGAACTTCGATCGGCGGCCTTTACCACTACTTTCCGGATAAGAAGGCGGTCGCTTTCGCCCTCCTCACTCAATCGACCCAAGAGATGGAGGTTCGCTGGCAGTCGGTATTTGAACAGGCCTCGACGCTGCCGGTACCTGAGTTCGTCGCGGTAGTGGTCGGCCAGATGATCCACATCATGGAAAGCCGTCCGGCATACCTGCTCCTTTTGGCTGAACAGATCTCGTTTTCCCGAGATCCGGCCGCGCGTCAGAAGCTGCGCATGGCGTTGGCGCGGGCCTTTCAGGCCAAGAACGAATCACTGTCGGACGATCGGGCTTTCCTGATTGCCAACGTCGCCGTCGAAATCGTGAAGGGGTTAAAAAACCAGTTCGTCGGAGTTCCGCCCGAGCGGAAACCGGCAGTGGCCGCCGAATTCAAGAGGGCGCTGGGCCTGTACCTTGGAGATGCATTGGGCTAGCCCAGCTAGGGCTTGGGAAACTCAGGAATTACCAACTCAGTCGTAAGCGCAAGGGCCGCACTTAGGTGTTCCCCGGGAGATGCGCATGTCGACTAGGCAAGAGAACGAGTACAGAACAGAAACCCAAGCGACCGGACCTCGGCGAGAGAAGAACGGGGGACTCATCGGCTCAATTACTCTTTTGGCGGTCTTCAGCGTCGTTGCAATCGCGTTCTACATTTGGTCAGGGAATTGGACGCCATCGGGGCGCGCTCCCGTGGCTACGACGACGACAAGCGACACGACGGCATTTGAGCCAAACGCCTCGTCCCAAATCCAACATGGGGGACGGGCGGAACGATTTAGAAGATTAGACAGCAATGTTCCCCTGTCAACTTCGGCTTCGCCTGCCTACAAGAGCGATCCCAGAGCCACGCCGTCGCCAGACAATAACCCCTACAAGACGCCGGCTCCCAGTTCGCAGCCACTCACCAACGATCCCAATTCGGACGGCTCTTCGGGCGACTACAACTCTCAGAACGGGGCGAACGGGAATCCTTAACCTCACCCGGAGGTCGCGAGGGCACTTACACGTGTTATCATGGCTATCTCAATGGAGACGCCAAAGAAGAACGCGAATTCGACGCCTAGAAAGCCGGACAAAACGCTGCTCAATGCGATTGTCGCGCTGACCTGTGTATGCGTTCTGGCGATCGGCTATTTCATTTGGACCGGCAAGAAGGACGTCCCCACCGAAGCGAAAGCCACACCTGCTTCCACCCAAACCGATGCGCCCGAGAAGATGTTGACGGACCGGCGGACCGAACATTTTCGTAGCCTCAACAGTGCGGTGGCCCCCTCCGATCATTCCCGATCTTCCGGCAAGAAGGAGCGTAGACCGCCGCCGAAGGGGGATAACAATCCGAACACCAATCCTGGCGCGAGTTCACAGCCGCTGACAGATGTTCCCAGTGCCGGCGGCTCGATGGCGGGCGATAGCTCCCAGAACGGGGCGAACGGCAACCCGTAAATCGGTTTTTCTAGAGGATTGCGGAAGACGACTTGTTCCGAAACTGCGTCTTAAAGAGAAAGGCTCGTAAGGGGCCTTTGGGACGAGACCGCAATGCCGACATTTGAATATCAAGCCGAATCCGCCGACGGGCGCGTGGTGAACGGGAGGGTTTTCGGAACCTCGATGGATCAGGCGTTACGCGACTTGTCGAACCAGGGCTTGATGGTTATGAAGATCGGCGCGGCGACCAATCCGAACGATCCTCTCGCCGAATTTGCGACCGTCCAAGCAGCGCCCGCCGTAGCCCGGGCGCCCGTAGCCGCGCCGGCTCGCCAGGCCGAGATCCCCCGCTTCGAAATTCCGCCGGAGCCTGCGTACGAGCCTTCTTCGAGCGAAAACCGGCCGGTCGCGAATGAAGCCCCGCCGACGGAGCAACGCACCTATATGGAGACGAGCGTTTGGGGACCGCTCGTAGGGCAGGTGCCGCTCACCGACGTCCAGTTCTTTTTCCGCCAGGGCGCGACGATGCTGGAGGCGGGCGTGCCGATCGTTCAGGCGTTTGAGACGCTCGCGAGGCAGTCCAAGAGTCATAAATTCCAGGTCATCCTGAGCGAAATCGTCGGGCACATCAAGGAAGGGCGGCCGATTTCGGCTGGTCTTCAGCGGTATCCGGAGGTATTCGGTCCCGTTGTGGTGAGTATGATTCGCGCCGGCGAGGAAGGCGGCTTCCTTGACCGCGCAATGGCAATGATCGCCCAATATCTGGAGCGGGATATCGCGTTAAGAAACCTGTACAAACGCATTACCTTCTATCCCAAGCTCCAAGTCGGCGCGTCGATTCTGATTATCGTCGTCACGAACATGATCCTAGCCTCGATCGGCACTTCTTCGCGCCTTTCCTCTCCGTTAACCACCCCGGCGACCTGGTTCATATTGGGGCCGCTACTCGTATTCGGCTTCTTGCTTTACCGGCTCGGTTTGGCTAATCCGAGCACGAAACACACCTGGGATACGATGGCGAGCAACATTCCGTACGTCGGAGCGACGGTTCGGCAGTTGGCGATGGCACGGTTCGGCCGGGCTTTCGGATGCCTCTACCAGGGCGGAGTTCCGCTTCCCAAGGCGCTCAAACTATCCGCTGACTCGTGCGGCAACGAATACCTGAGGGCGCGCATGTATTCGGCCATCGGCGGCTTGGAACAAGGTCATGGTATCGCCGAGACCTTCCGGCAGACCGAGGCCTTCAACCCGATCGTTCTCGACATGGTCGGCACCGGTGAAACCACGGGAAACCTGGATTTCATGTTGAATAAGATGGCGGAGTATTACGAAGGCGAGGCCGAGACGCGCTCCACCAAGACCGCACAAGTCACCGGTGTCGTTATCGGCTTACTGGTCGCCATCTACATCGGCTTCATCGTGATCTCGTTCTGGTCCGGTCAAGGCGCCGCCGTCAGTTCCGCCGTGAACGAGGGCTGAGGCACAATAGCCAGGGCTGATGGCGACGCATTACGAGACACTGGGGGTTCCGCAGACGGCGACGGCGGCGGAGATACGCTCCGCGTACCGGAAGATCGTGCTCAAGCACCATCCCGACCGGTCCAAGGACCCCCGCTCGCCCGCCATCTTTATGGCCGCGACGGCGGCTTGGGATGTCCTGTCCGAAGCCGGTCAGAAGCTTCGTTACGATGAGTCTTTGGATGCCAAGGTCCACGCGGAAGCAGAGCGGGTCCGCAAGGCTTCTCATGCCGGCGCGCAGGCAGCGGCCCAGGCTGCGAGTGCTTACGTCGACGAGGTCAGGGGGAGCGGTCAGCGGCCCGGGTGGTCGGCGCCGCGGGATGATCCGAAATCCGTCTCCGAAGACATCCAAAAGCTCAACCATCTGTTTTCCCGAGGTCAGTTGGCGGAGGCGGAAAAGCTCGCTCGGGCGATTGCCGGTGTCGCGCCTCGGCAGCCGGTTCCATACGCCGTCCTCGGCGACATCGCCAAGACGCGAGGGAACCTGAACGAGGCGGCGAAGATGTATGCCTACGCAGCCCAGTTCGAGCCGAACAATCCGGTCTATCAGCGGCGGTACGAGGAGTTACTCTCTCGGAGCCAGGTCGTTCAGGATCGGAACTTCAGCACCAAGCTCGCGGCGGAGGATCGGAAGGTGCTTGCGCCCATGGTTGGAGGAGTCTTCGTGCTGATCGCCGCGATCTACGTGGCGGTTAGCCACGAGGGAAGTTTCTTTCAAAGGCTGCCGCTGATCTCCACATGGACGATGGGCCTTCCCGTCGCCCTGTTCTTGTGCGGGATCGTGCTTGGTGCTTCACTCTCATCCGGCAACGTCCTCGCACCGTTTCAGACCGAGTCCACCGCAGCGAGCGGACGCATGGCCCCGGCGCTCGCCATCAGCTTTGTCGCGATCATCAACTATTGGGTGGCGGTGCTTCTTTTCTTCTTCGCCGGCTCGATGAACCGGGTTTTTCACCACTCCACTGGCTTTATCTTTCTCGCCGTGGGCGGAATCCTGAGCGTGATGGCGATCGCGGCCCATTTCTCGGGCGTCATCTCACCCGGCCAGCTCCTGCTCTGGGGCGGCAACATCGCCTACCTCGGGGCGATCCTTGGTTGGATGGTCACGGACTCCCTCAAAGCGGGCGCCTAGAGACGTACGAGATATCGGGCAAGGTTCGCCCCTGCCATAATTGGGACAATGAAGGTCAGCATTATCGGCGGAGGGGGCCGCGTCGGCTCCGACGCAGCGTACGCGCTACAACTGGGAGGCGTCGTTCGAGAGATGGCGCTCGTGGACATGAACGCCGAAATGGCGGCGGGCGAGGCACTTGACCTCCGCCACGGCGCGTCTCTGACCGCCAACCAAACGTTTCTGAGCAGCAAAGACTACGACATCGTCGACGGCAGCGACTGCGTGGTGATCACCGCGGGTCTTCGCCGCAAGCCGGATGAGACGCGCCTCGAGCTCGTCAACCGCAACGTCTCGCTCTTCAAGGGGATTCTCGACAATCTCAAGGGCGTCAAGCTGAACGACGGGGCGACGATTCTGGTCGTTTCGAACCCGGTCGACATCCTCACCCAGCTTGCGAGCCAAGCCGGAATCGTTCCGGCCGAGCAAGTCCTTGGTCTCGGAACGGTGCTTGACACCTGCCGATTTCGGTCCCTCCTTGCCGATCACTTTAAGGTGAACGCGACGGACGTGAAGGCGCTCATCCTCGGCGAGCACGGCGATTCGATGGTGCCGATCCTTTCTTCCGCCACGATCGGCGGCGTGCCGCTTAGCACGATTCCGAACTACAACGAAGAAATTAAAGGCGTGTTTGAATTTACACGCAAGTCCGGCGCGGAGGTCATTCGCCTTAAAGGTGGTGCGGGCCGAGCGGTCGGAGTTTCGATTAAGGAAGTGGTCGAAGCGATCGCACTGAACACGGAGCAGATTTTGCCCGTCTCTACCGTCCAACACGGGGCGTTAGGCATCTCCGGGATCGCACTTTCGCTGCCGACTAAGGTCGGGCGACGGGGTCCGATTGCGGTGCTAGAGCCTGCGGTTAGCCTCGAAGAGCGAGAAGGACTGCACAAGTCGGCCCAATCGTTAAAAGACGTGCTCGCGCAAATTTCATAGAAACGGTCGGAGCGGCGAAGCGTCTCAATTCATGGGGCGGTTGCGAGAAATCGCAACCGCCCTTTAATTTTGTCTTCTTCTGGAGCGAAGGACCTAAAAATAATTTAGTTGGAACCTTTGAACATCCTGCCTGGGTATTCGTTACAACAAGGACAGAGAGAGCAGAGAAAATGAGAATCACAGACTACGAAACCAACCGAAACCTAAACGATGTCGGCGTCGTGCTGACACGAAAGGAAGTGGAAGAGTTGGCGGCGTATCTTCAAAGACTCTGTAATCGACCGTCCGTTCAGAAGGTCTATCTGAGTGAGATCGTAGGGAGTCGCCTAGAAAGAGAAATCTCGGTGACGCTCGACAACTAAACCCAAATCCTAAACCCCAAAACCCAAACGACCGAAAATAAGTACAGAAGGAGATACAGAAATGAACAACTTAATGGAGCGACCGACCACAACGAATGCCGTTAACGGAATGGCAGTTTGCCGAGCCTTGGCGAAGGCCCGTGTGGGCGATGCGATCGCACTCAAATGGTTGATGGATCAGAGCGCCGCCGGTAACAATGCCGCCGCCCGCGCCGTGGAAGAGTTCACCCGAGCCCACGGTTCCCCATCCGCCGTCAACAACTGAATTCAAACCGAAAACCTCCCCTCAAGAGAACATCCTGTAAAGGACCCCAACCCCTCCCGGTTCCCTCGCCGGTGAGGGGCATTTTTTTGCCTTCTCCTAAATTTTTTTTGGAACTGAAGGCGGGGCGTCCGCATTACGCAAAGGACAATCCATGACACGCACAGACCTCCGGTAGCGGCTGCCATCGCCGCAGATAAAAATGACGATGGCGCCTTCGCCGTCCGTTTCCTTCGACCAATTGGAGAGTTTTTGTGCGTGTTTCCCTTCCCGACGCGTTGCGTCATCGTGCCTTCCGTGACCTGTGGCTGGGTCAAGCGATCAGTCAGCTTGGCGACGCCCTCTACTACGTGGGCTTTATTTTCATGGTCAAGAAGGTGACCGGCTCCGATGCCATGGTCGGCCTTGCCGGCGCCCTCGAGACGCTGCCCTACTTGCTGCTCGGACCTTATGCGGGCGTTCTGGCGGACCGGGTCGATCGCAAGCGGATCATGATGGTCTCGGACCTCGTCTGCGGCGGTGTTATGCTGTTGTTCGGTCTGAGCATCCTTGCCTTCGGACGTCCCTTGGTTGGCATTTTGCTGGCGGCGCCGTTTTTGATTTCGGTTTCGAGGGTCTTTTTCTTGCCCGCGAAGAGTGCGGCGATCCCGGCGATCGTGCCAGCCGACGAGCTCATGCCAGCGAACTCACTGAGTACGGCGACCGAGAGTTTTATGCCGCTGCTTGGTCTGGCCTTCTCGGCGGCGGTGGTGAGTCAGCTCTATGGTTCGAGCGCGAACGGGTTCTACTTCTCCATCGTGGGACTCAACGCGCTTTCTTTTCTGGGTTCCGCGTTCTTCATCGCGAAGCTGCCTCGGGTGATGCCCGACCGGAAGGATGTCCAGGGAACTCAGGTTTTGCAGGATCTTCGCGAAGGGCTGCGCTACCTGAAGACGCGGCATGAGCTCAACATATTGACGGCGCTGCTTGCGGTGTTACGTTTCTCGACCGCGCCGTACTTCATCGTTTTCATGGGGGCGAATGACAAGTATCTGGGCGGCCGGCCTTCGACGGTGATGTGGCTGGAAGCGTCCTTTTTTGTGGGGATGGTGACTTCGGCCGCGGTCCTGAGCCGGCTTCACCCTCGGTTTCCGACCCGGTGGTTCAGCTTGGGGTTGGGAGTGGCCGGCGTTGCGATCGCCTTGACGGCCTTTGGCTCATCGTTTCTCGCCTTCTTGATATCTAACTTGGTCGTCGGCCTGGCGGTGCCGATGGCCGATGTTCCGGTCGCCGTTTACATACAAACGAGCGTGCCGGATGCGTTTCAGGGCCGCGTCAATGCGGTTCGCGATATGGTGGCGGTCGGATCGGTTCCGGTCGGGATGATTTTCGGTGGGTGGTTTGTGGCAAAGACGGGCGTCTTTGGCGGGTACTTGGGCATGGGGGTTGCGATGGCGGTTGCGTGTGCGGTTAGCCTTTTTGACCGCCGGTACCGGAACGCGGAGATGCCAGGAATTGCCTTCGCTTCGCGGAATTCATCCGTTCCGGAAGAGTCGTTTGCCACGGTCGTTTTGTGAGGCGATGGGGCTGCCTTATCATTACCCACATCTTTCCAAAACGATTTTAGAGCCTGACAAGGCAAATCTACATGCGTTTGCCCGGCTTTTCACCGTGCTGACCGACCAGTGTAGGCGGGGATCGGATGTTTGTACCGCTCCCCGCGAGAACGTAAAGATTGCGGTCGACCTTACGCCGTCGCGGAGAGCGCCCGAGGCGATCTCCGCCTACACGGATTTGCACGTTCGAAGCGTTTACGGCGCCGATAATCGGTTGGCCGTCTCAGCGCTACCGCGCGCAGCCCACTGCACATACATCAGGGGCCTGGCTACATCGGGTTTTTCGACGCCAATTCCGTTTTTCCATCGGTTCGAGCAATCGGTCAACGCGAGATGTGGGGAATGACAGGGGGATGCGACTATGTCGCATTTTTTTCGCCGCCCCATTTTCCGGCGTGATAATGGGTTCGCGATGGAATTTGCAGGCAAGCACTACGAGACCGGGACGATTACGAACGCTTTACAGGCGGCCGGGGTGGTTAACCCCTCGACCAGGACGCCTTACTCCGAGGCTCTGATTCTTGGGGCCAGCGGCGGGATCGCGTTCGGGTCGTTCGTGTTTGAGTACAAGGGGGCGCTGCCCCATGCTTCCCTCTTGTTTCGGAACACCTTTGCTCCCTTCGAGCGGGCTTTGGACAACATGGCGATCCGGCGCGAGGTCCGGGAGACGGTAAAGGAAGAGAAAGGAGAGGAGAATTTGCGCCGGGCTCTAGACGAAGGCCTAGTTCCCCTCGTTTGGGCCGATATTTTTTCGCTTCCCCACAAGGGACTTTGCAACGGCAGCGGCATGTGGATGGCGGTTCCGATGGCGGTTGTCGGTTTGTCCGACGGGGACTATCTGGTTGCCGATCGGCCTGGGTTGCCCAGCCGGGTGTCCGTTAGCGATTTGTTGAAGGCTCGGGGGGTGGTTAAGAAGGATCGCTTCCGGATCGCCACCTTTGAGGCGCCGGATACTTCGCGGCTCGGAGAGGGATTGAGGCGGGGGATCGAGACCGCGCTTGCGCTTTACTTGGACAAGCCGCCGGCGGGGTCGGCGAACAATTGGGGTCGGGTGGGGATGCGGCATCTCGCTTCTCTACTTGTCGATCCAAAAAATCCGAAGGGATGGACGAAGCAATTCGAGCCGGGGCCGCGGTTGGTTCAGGCATTGGCGGGCTTCCCGGGGCAGCCGGGGGTTTGGGATTGGATCGAGACCTGGGGTTTTCCCTCTGCTGAGCGAGGGGCGTATGCATCGTTTCTTCGGGAGGCTTCTTCTTGGACGGGTTTGGATTTGTCGGGGTCGGCTTCGTTCTTTGATCGATTGGCTCCGATGTGGTCGGCGTTGGCGGAGACGGCGTTGTCCGATTCGGTGCCGGAGTTTGTTTCTTTGAAGGCGCTGAAGGGTCTTTATCGTTCGAATCCGTCGCCGGAAGTCCGGTCGGAGATTATCTCGACGATTACGGCGGCCAGGGAATCAACGCGGTTGGCCGAGGTTGCGGGGGATATTCGACTGGCGATGTCGACGCAGTTGTTGGAGATCGCTGAGTTGGAAGAAGAGGCGTTCTTGAACTTGAAGTCGGCGGTGTCCGGCTACCAGCAGGTGTAGTCCGAGCCCCGGCCCTGCGGGACTTGGGACAACGTTTTGGAAATAGTGCTGTCTCCAAAACACTGTCCCAAGTCTTTTGCTCGAGAGAGCAAAAGGCTCGGTCTACAGCTGCCGCTAGCCGGTGTGCCGTCTCCAAAACACCCACCCTCTCCGGTGGCCCTGCCGAGGGCCGGAGCAATTCACCCGCCAAATCAGGATAATAAAAGGTTCATGAAGCGTACGCCCAGATCGTAGCGGCAGCCATCGCCGCTGAAGAAACGTCCGATGGCCCTTTCGCCGTCCGTTTCCCGCCCTTTCTGGAGAATTTTTGTGCGCCTTCCTTTCCCCGACGCTTTGCGTAACCGTGCCTTTCGCGACTTATGGCTTGGTCAAGCCATAAGTCAGCTGGGCGATGCCCTCTACTATGTCGGCTTCATGTTCATGGTGAAGAAGATCACCGGGTCCGATGCCATGGTCGGCGTGGTCGGCGCTTTGGAGACGATTCCCTACTTGCTCTTCGGCCCTTATGCCGGCGTGCAGGCGGATCGGCTGGACCGGAAGCGGATCATGATGACCTCGGACCTCGTCTGCGGTGCATTCCTGCTTCTTTTCGGGTTGAGCATCCTCGTGTTTGGTCGTCCTTTGGTGCCGATCTTGTTGGCCGCTCCATTCATGATCTCAACGGCACGCGTGTTCTTCATGCCGGCGAAGAGTGCGGCGATTCCCGCGCTCGTTCCCCCCGCGGGCCTCATGAAGGCGAATGCGCTGAGCATGACGACGCAGAGTTTCATGCCTTTGCTGGGCTTGGCTTTTTCGGCGGCGGTTTTGAGTCAGCTCTATTCGCTGAGCGCGAGCGGCTTCTACTTCTCCGTCGTGGGGTTGAACGCGATCTCGTTCCTGGGGTCGGCGTTCTTCATCGCGCGGCTGCCGAAAGTGATGCCGGACCGGACGGACGTTCACGAGACGCACGTCCTCTCCGACCTGAAGGAAGGGATTCGGTACCTCAAGACGCGTCACGACCTAAATGTCTTGACCGCCTTGCTCGCCGTTTTCCGGCTGTCGACGGCGCCTTTCTTCGTTGTCTACCTGGCGGCGAACGACAAGTATTTGGGCGGCCGACCGTCGACCGTCATGTGGATGGAAGGTTCTTTCTTCCTGGGCATGGTGGTCTCGGGTGCGTTCCTTGGATCGCTCAGACCTCGGTATCCAACGCGGTGGTTCAGCTTCGGGCTGGGCGCGGTGGGGGCAACGGTCGCCGCGATGGCGTTCTTCCCGAACTTCACTGCGTACATGATCCTGAACCTGATCGCGGGTTTGGCGGTTCCTTTGGCGGACATTCCGATCATCGCTTACCTCCAAACGAGCGTTCCGGATGCGTATCGAGGCCGGGTTAACGCGGTGCGGGACATGGTGGCTACAGGCGTGATGCCGATCGGTATGATCGGCGGCGGGTTGCTGGTGTCGAAGGTCGGGATCTTTGGCGGCTGGCTGGGAATGGGGACGGGAATGGTCGTCGCTTGCTCCGTCGGCATGTTGGATCGCCGGTATCGGAATGTCGTGATGCCGGAGATCGAAGCCGCGTCGGCCGCGGTTGGGCCGGAAGACGTGCTGGCTGCCGTATAAATTCGAGGGTCGCGGCACTGCGACCCTTGACCTGAGCGGAGCGTTGGACCTACGATCGCAAGGATTCCGACCAAACCAACGGGGCTCTCGACTAGTTGGTTACCGTGAAACTACTTAAATTCACCATTCTCGCTGCCATTTGTGTTCTCTCCACCGCCTCCTTCGCCCAGAGCTCGCCGTTCCAGCTCATCAAGGATCTTGCGAAGTTCGATAAAGACCTCAAGGCGGATCTCGCCGGTTCAAAGATCACTGTCGACGAGGTGAAGAACCTGGACGTCGCGGTCCTGGAGATCCTCCTTTCCGCCCACCGGCCGTCGCAAACGTCGGTCACCAACCTCAATAACGTCGTCAAAGCGGCGCTCGCGGACAAAGTCATTACGCCGGCTGAGCAACTGCAGATCCTGGCGGCCCTCGACGCCGTTCTTACCAGCGCGGGCGTTACGACGACCGAGCTTCAGGAACTCCACAATGCGCTGGCGGCGATTATCGCCTCCGCGCACATCACTCCCGCCGAAGTTCAGGTGCTCGTCAGCGACATCACCGCCATCCTCAAGGATCTCTCGGACCCGCGCGCGTAAGTCCTTTCGTCACCCGATGCCGCCATTACCAATGGCGGCTTGGGTGTGGCGTAATACCTACGGGTCCTGTCGGCCCGACTTGGAAAAGCGGAAGTAGCGACTCATTACTTACCGTGAAACTATTCAAATTCACCATTCTCAGTGCCTTGTGCGTGTTTGCGACCGCCGCTTTTGCCCAGAGCTCCACTTCGCCGCTCTTGCAAGACGTCTCAAAATTCCGCTCCGACCTAAGAGCCGACCTGGGGACCCAGATCTCCAGCCATGAGCTAAGCACGTTAAATGTGGCGCTCCTGGACATCGTCATTTCGGGCCACAAGCCGGCGCAAGCCGCGGTGGATAACCTCAATGCCGTCCTTGGTGCGGCGCTCGCCGACGGCGTGGTTTCCTCCGCCGAGCGAACTCAGATCTTGACGGCCTTCGATGCCGCCGCGACGAGCGCAGGCATTGCGGCGTCCGACCTTCAGCCGGTCCACACGGCGTTTTTCGACGTTCTCGGATCGACGCGCATCACGAGCGCCCAGATTCAGGTTCTCTTCAACGACTTCGAAGCCATTTTCCGGGACCTTCCGGACCAGCTTCCGTAAGCCCCGCTAGCGTTTGAACTCGAGGGTCATGGAAAGGCCGACGCCTTCGCGATTCTTCGCGTAGGCGCGGCCTCCTTGGAGTTCCATGAGCCGTCGGACCTGGAACAGACTCTCGGTCTTTTCCGAGTCTGACGGCTGCACGAAGATCGTTTCGAGTGCTTCGGTTGCGACGCCGGGGCCTTGGTCATTGATTGTCAGTCTCACCGGATCGCCGAGTAGGATCACCTGGATCGTCGAGCCTGCCGGGGCGTGGGCAAGAGCGTTCGTGATGACGTATTCGACTATCCAAATGAGCGCCCAAGATTCGAAAACGACCTTCTGATCCGTTAAGAAAGTCTCGATTTGAATCTCTCGGGATTCAGCGAGCTCTTTGATGTCGTCGAGCAAGTAGCTTAAGACTTCGGTTAGGGGAAGCGGATGCGAGAAGTCAGTCGGAATACTCGCGATGAGTTGGTCTCCGATCTGCCGAAGGGTCTGGTCAAATGCGGTTACGCAGTGCTCCGCCATTTGCATATTCTCGGCGATTTCCAAGCGAACCTCCTCGATGCCGGTGCGGATGCTTTCGACTCTTGACTGAATGTCAAGTCGATGCGCCTCTAACCGAATCGCCCGCGCTTGGGGTGTTTCTTCTTCCCCACTATCCTTTTGAGTTTCTTCCGGCATAGTCCGACCTGCTCGGAAGTTACGGCGGCAGCCGAATTTGGGATGCGCAGCCGTCAAAACAAAATGGGCCGGCGACTCCATGAGGAATCGCCGGCCAATCTTATGGGAGCGAACGCTCTAGTACGGCTCTTGGCCGCTTCCGAGGTACCAGTAGTTGCCGCCATCGGCAGCCGCGGCGCCGCCGTCGGCGACGTAGATGTTCTTCCACCAGCCGATCTGGCCCTTCTTCATGGACTTGGAGTGACCATCCATGAATGCGAGGTTTACGGAACCCGCGTGTCGGTAGCGAGCGTGCGCGGCGCACTCCCATGCTCCGGCATCGTTCGAATTACAGTCCGTGTCGAACCGTACATCGAGTGGGTTCTGGACGTAGACGTTTGTGCCGTCCCGGTAGACCTGGCTTGCGTCGCCCTGCTGGTGGGTGATCGAACCGATGTACCACTCCCACTGCACGGTGTGGAACCAAGGATAGTTCCAGCCATCGGGGATGTTGGCGCCCTTCTCCATGATCGCGATCTTGTCGGCAGGCTGATCGATGTCGGTCTGCGACAGGGGCGATACTACGTTCCCGGCGCCGGCGGGCTTGCCGTAGTTATCGGCGAAGACGTCGTGGTGAACGCCGTACGTATAGCCTTCCTTCGTAACGTCGTTGACCGCGGCCTGCGGCGCATCCGGGCACTTGAAGATGCCGGACTTACCAGTGGAAACGGTCACGTTCTCACCATTGACGGCGGAGTCGCCGTTCTTGATGTACGGCATCCAAACCGTGGTCCACGTGATGTGGGGTCCGGCGTTGCCGTCGTTGCCGTACTCCGACTGCGAGTAGCGGTCGTCGCTGTCGCCGGCGTACATGATCGAGCCGAGGCCGATCTGCTTAAGATTGCTGAGACAGGAGGTTTTTTTGGCGGCTTCCTTGGCTTGAGCAAAGACAGGGAAAAGAATAGCCGCGAGGATCGCGATGATCGCGATGACGACGAGAAGCTCGATAAGGGTGAAAGCCCTCTTTCTGGTCTGCATGAGTGAAGTACCTCTTCTTTGAGTAGGGGCCCGCTAGCGAGCCGGATGAGACGTGGAATCCCTGACGTCGAGGACGCAGGGGAATGTGTACGAAAGTTCAGAGGGCGTTTTGCCCTCTATTAAGTCGATCAGAAGCTGGGCGGCAACCTCGGCCATCTCTCGAACCGGCTGCCGAACGGCGGTCAGTCGAGGTTTGGTCGATTCGCAAAAGAGCGTGCTGTCGAAGCCGACGACGCTCAATTCACCGGGTACCGAGATCCCAGACTCGCCGGCCGCCTTGAGAATTGCGCCGGCAAGGCCCTCGTGCCACGCGAAGATCGCTGTGTGCGGGGGATTGCTTGCCCTCCATTCGCCGATCGCGGGATCCGAAACCTTCCACACGACGATGTCCTCGGGTCCGAAGGGCAGGCCATAGCCCGCCATCGCTTCTCCGAATCCCTTCAATCGGGCGTGAGCGTCAGGGGCACACTCCCAGCCGGGATCTAAGGCGAACAAAATTCGTTTGTGACCCAACCCCACGAGGTGATCCACCACGAGCCGGGCGCCGCTTGCGTTGTCGCATGTAATCGCAGGGTAGGCGCCGGCCACCGAAGGAGGGGGCGAGTTCAACGCGACCACCTTTAACGGGGTGTGGTTGAGATCCTCGATCAGGTCCGGGTCGTCCGGCATCTTGCACCAGATGACGCCGTCCAACCGGCCGTCGCTGAGCGCGCGCACGGGCTGCAGTTCGGGCAGTTCGGGCAGGATCGTCAGGCGGTAGTGCTGCTGGAAGAGGATGTGGGAGACGCCGTCGAGGAGATGCACGTAATAGAGCGGGCCGTCCGCGATGCGCTGCATCTGCACCCAGATCAGGCCGATCGTGTAGGTGCGACTCATCCGTAACGAGCGGGCGAGGGCGTTCGGACTGTACCGAAGCCGCTGGGCGGCCTCTCGGATCGCGACTGCGCGGACCTCGCTGACACGGACATTTTTGCCCCGGCCATGCAAGACCTTGGAGACGGAGGCGACGGAAACTCCCGCCGCTTCGGCCACCTCGCGGATCGTAGACCCGTTCCCTCGGTTAGACGATTGCATCGGAACTACTTCCGTGGGCCAACCGTCGAGCCGCCACCGGGGCCGTTTTGGAGGTGCTCCTTCATCTGACGCTTTACGTCGTCAGACACATCCAGCTTGTCCACGTTGGCGGCTTGCTGGTTGACGGAGGCGGCGATTTCTTCCTTCGAGGGATTTCGGCTGACGGAAGTGTCGCCGGAACAACCCTGCAAAGCCGCGATCGCGACGAGGAGACATGGGACGAGGCTATATCTAAGCTTCATTGCTGGTGGTCAAATCAACGCCCACGGGCCGTCCCGCCGGTTGATCGATGGATTAATCATATCCGATAAACCCTTCAATCACAAGTGGGGGGAACTATTTCGGCTTAGGCAGTGGTACTTGTTCCCCGCACGGCGCAAGGACCTTGAACCAGTGAATCGGTTCAGCAAAGCGTCGCCATAGTCGGGATTCGACGCGCCGATTGCGGGGTCCAAATCGCCACGTAGCCGTCACCGACCAAGTAAAGCGCCAACGGCGCGTGACATTTACAGCCTGGGTCGGAGGCGCAGCCGCAGGCCCAGGAAAAGGTAGGAGGCCTGTTTGTGGGCTGAAGGCACACGACATTTTCCGGCGAGTTCCGGTTGGATTTAGTGTGCGAGGCATCCGAAAAATAGATCGGACCTTCAGTCCTCCGATCCACGCTGGCCGCCATCCAGCGCCTTCGCTTGGCTACAACCCTGGCTCACGATCGGGCGCGCCTTCAGCGCTTTTGGAGCACCGAATCCTCTCTTGGATGCTTTCAGACAATCGCGGGCACGTCAGTTGATTCCCGGAGTCGGGGCCACTCGAGAAGAACGAATCGTAACGAGGATCGACCGCTCCAAAGCGCCAACGGCGCGAGATATTTCCAGCCTGGGTCGGAGGCCCAGGAAGCGGCGTGGGAGCCGTAAACGGGCTGAAGGCACGTGATATTTTCCGGCGCGCTGCGGTTTGTTTTGGTATGCGCGAGACACCCAAAAATATATCGGACCTTCAGTCCTCCGAGTTGCGCCGCGCCGTTGCCCAGGGCCTGCGCTTCGCTAGGGCCCCTGGCTCACAATCCTACGCGCCTTCAGCGCTTTCTGGGGCGCCGAATTCTCTCTTCGATGTTTTTGGACAACCGCCGGCGGGGCGGTCGAATCGCGGATGTCGAGGCTGCACGGGAAGGTCATCGAGGAGGTGACGAGGGGGCGTTCCTCGATCAGATCGATGAGCATTCGCGCGGGGGCTTCCGCCATCTCCCGGATCGGTTGCCGAACGGCGGTTAATCGGGGCTTCGTGGATTCGCAGAAGAGGGTGCTGTCGAAGCCGACGATGCTGAGGTCGCCGGGCACGTCGATGCCGGCCCGGGTCGCGGCGGTGAGAATGGCGCCTGCGATGCCTTCATGCCATGCGAAGACCGCGGTGTAATCCGGGTTAGCGGCCCTCCATTCCGCGACGGGCGGCGCGGAGACTTTCCACACGACGACGTCTTCAGTCCCGAAGGGCAGGCCGTGACGCGCCATCGCTTCTCCGAAACCTTTCAGACGCGCGTGGGCGTCCGGCGCGCCCTCCCAGCCGACGTCCAGGGCGAAGAGAATTCTTTTGTGACCGAGGGCCACCAAATGATCCACGACCAACGCCGCGCCGCCCTCGTTGTCGCAAGTGATCGAAGGATAGGCGCCGGAGACGCTCGGCGGTGGCGAGTTCAGTGCGACCACCTTTAGCGGAGTGTGTTTGAACTCCTCCGCCAACACGGGATCGTCGGGCATCTTGCACCAGATCACGCCGTCCAGCCGGCCGTCGCTGAGGGCGCGCACGGGCTGATGGACGGGCAGTTCGGGGAGGACGGTGAGGCGGTAGTGCTGCTGGAAGAGGATCGTGGACACCCCGTCCAGCAAGTGCACGTAATAGAGGGGACCATCCGCGATCCGCTGCATCTGAACCCAAATGAGGCCGATGGAGTGGGTGCGGCTCATGCGGAGTGACCGCGCGAGGGCGTTGGGGCTGTAGTGCAGCCGCTCGGCAGCTTCTCGGATTTCGATCGCGCGGGCCTCGCTCACCCGTACGTTCTTTCCCCGGCCGTGAAGAACTTTCGAGACGGAAGCAACGGAAACTCCGGCGGCTTCGGCGACCTCACGGATGGTGGAGCCGGTATTCCGAATTGGATTTTCCATAGCTATCTTCACATACGGGAAACGGGTGCAATTCAGGTTCCGTGCGACCCGCATTCGTTTGCTTGGGGGCCTTTCTTAATACAATCGTTTATGAATAAATCGTCCGCAACGGCAGGGGTTAGGGGATCAGATAAACTCCCAGCCTCATGGACGGGGGACATATCGGCGTGGACGAGTCGGGCAAGGGGGATTTCTTCGGCCCCTTGGTGGTGGCCGCTTGTTACGTGGGACCGGAGCATTTGGCTGAGCTTGATGGGGTGAAGGATTCCAAGAAGCTGACGGATAAGCAGGCGCTTGGTCTCGCTATTCGTATTCGAGAGGTTTGCCCGCACTCGATCATCGCGATGGGGCCGGCGAAGTACAACGAGCTTTACGAGAAATTCAAGAACCTGAACACGCTTCTCGCTTGGGGCCACGCGCGGGCGATCGAGAACGTTTTGGAGATCCAACCCGCCACCCACGTCATCTCCGACCAGTTCGCGGCCGGTGGCGTTGCGGTGAAGAAGGCCTTGTATGAGAAGGGGCGGGCAATCGAGTTCCGGTCGATGGTTCGGGCGGAAGCGGATATCGCCGTCGCGGCGGCCTCGATCTTGGCGCGGGCGGAGTTTCTGAACCGGCTCGCCCGGCTGGGCAATGAGTTTGGAATTCCTCTGCCGAAGGGCGCCACCAACGTAATCTCGACGGGGCGCCAGTTCGTGGCGAAGCATGGTCCGGAGGCGCTTTCCCAAGTGGCGAAGATGCATTTCAAGACTTCGCAGCAAGTGCTGGCCCGCTAAAAGCAATTCCTCACCAAAACCTCATGACCTTGCGCGACAATGGTCGGAATGCGCTTGTTGGTCGTGGAAGACGATGAGGAGATTGCCGAGCAGATCGCCCATACATTGAGGGGCGACGGCTTCACCGTCGATATCGTCTCGAATGGCCGGGATGCGCCGGACGAGGTCGCGATGAACAGCTACTCGCTGGTCGTGCTCGACATCATGCTTCCCGGGATGGACGGATGGGCGGTGTGCCGCGAACTTCGGCGCCGGCGCGAAGCCGTGCCGGTTTTGATGCTGACCGCACGCGACTCAGTCGATGATCGAGTGCGTGGTTTGGAGGATGGGGCGGACGACTACTTGGTCAAGCCTTTCGATGCCCGCGAACTTCTGGCTCGGGTGCGGGCCTTGATCCGGCGCGACAAGGTCGTGAGGACGGGGGTGATCAAGATCGCAGACTTGGAGATCGACTCGAAGTCCCACTTGGTGACCCGTGGCGGGCAGGAGATCCGGCTGACGCCTCGCGAATATTCCCTTTTAGAGGCCCTGGCCCGTAACGCCGGACGCACCCTGACGCGGGAGGCGATCCTGGACCGCATTTGGGGGGCCGAGGAGAATACCGAGAACGCGGTCAACTTCCATGTGACTTCCCTGCGCAAGAAGGTCGATGGCGGGCATGACGTGAAGCTGATCCATACCGTTCACGGGTTTGGCTACGTAATGCGGTCGCCGGAGGGTACGCACTGAGACGACCTCGTTCACTGCGCACAAAGCTGACGGTCTGGAACGCCGGGCTCCTGGCCGGGTTGCTGGGAGTGTTTGGTGCGGCGATCGTCTACGTCAACCAGAGCCGTTTGCGCGATGGCATCGACGACGACTTGGTGCATCAGGCAAGACTGGCGCGCAACGGCCCGCCTCACCGTCCGCCCCCTCCTCCACGCCGAGCCGACGATCCAAATCCTCGACTGGGGAACGATCCCGATCCGATGGGTCCCCTGGGTGACGGCCCTCCCGGCAGGCGTGGTCCTGATTCGGGAGGGCCGGATTTCGGTCCCCCGGGCCAACCGCCACCGGATCCCTTCGCGGCGTCCGGTCGAATCGCGGACGTGCGACGCCCGCGGTTCTTCAACCTGTCCCTGCATCCGATGGATCCGCGAGAGACATTTTCTCCGTTTGACGCGGACGGGGCTAAGGAAGCGCTGGCAGGCCATGCGAACTTCAGAACGATCTCCTACAACGGTGAGTCAGTTCGGCTCTACAGCCAACCCATCGATCCGCACGGTCACGTCGACGGAGTCGTGCAGTTCGCGCGGGAACTGACGGACCTCGATTTACTCTGGGCGGCCCAGCTGCGGACATTGGCGCTGATGCTGCCGTTGGCGGTGTTGGCGGCGGCAGGGGCCGCGTATCTATTGACCGGTCGGACCCTGCGACCCGTCCTGCGCATCACGCAGGCAGCGGCGGAGATTGGGAAGTCTCGCGATTTGGCCCGCCGCTTGGAAGTAACGGGGGACGACGAGATGGCGGAGCTGGCGCGGACCTTCAACGCCATGATCGGGCGGCTTGCGGAGTCCTTCACCGCGCTAGAGACCGCTTACGCAAAACTGCAAGACGCTTATGGCCAGCAGCAGCGCTTCACCGCTGACGCTTCTCATGAACTACGGACGCCACTGACAAGGCTACGACTAGCAACAAGTGCGGCTTTGGCGCCCTCCGCGACCGGCGAGGATCGGTTGCGCGCCCTGGAGACCGCGGACCGCGCTGCCGTCGCGATGTCGCGGCTCGTGCAGCAATTGCTCACGCTGGCGAAGGTTGATGCGGGCGAGTTGGGGCTCCACCTGGAGCCGGTCGATTTGCGCGTGGTGGTCGCGGAGGGTTTGGACGAGGTGACGACGGAGCGGGAGATTCAGTGCTCGTTCGCCGATACGCCCCTTATGATCGCGGCGGACTCCGAGAACTTGCGGCGGGTGGTGGTGAATCTCCTGGAGAACGCGCTGAGGCACACCCCGGCTTCAGGCTGTATTTCGCTCAGCGCAGAGAAGGTGCCGGATGGGCGCGCGGTCATCGTGGTGCGCGACACCGGCGAGGGGATCGCTCCGGAGCATCTCCCTCATATCTTCGAACGGTTCTACCGGGCGGACGCAGCGCGAAATCGTAAGGATGGAGGCAGTGGACTAGGGCTGGCAATCACGAAAAATTTGGTCGAAGCCCATGGCGGCAGACTCGAAATTGAATCTAAATTGTGCGCCGGAACGACCGTCCGCGCTTTTTTTCCACTTTTTTCGGAGCGAAAACCGACCCAAACGAATTCCTCATAAACCTTATGTAACTTGCTAATCGTGAAGTAACCGAGCGGGGCTCGGAGAACTAGGAGAAGCAAGATGAAACGAAATCTGATCAAGACTTTTGCGATCGCCGCGGGCATCGCGTTAGGGATTACGGCATTCGCACAGGAGCCACCCGCAGGCGGCCCGCCGGCCGGTGCACCACCGCCTCCGGACTTTGGCCAAGGATTTGGCGGCCCAGGCTTCGGTGGCCCGCAAGGCGGACCGCCGCCCCCGATGATGAGAATGCGACCTCCGATGGGTGGTCCGATGCTCCTCTTGAACCCGCAAGTCAAAGCGGAGCTCCATCTGACGGACGCTCAGATCGAGAAGATCAAGGCCACTTTCCACTTCCGAGGCCGAGGCCCAGGTGGACCTGGTCAGATGGGTGGCCCAGGCAGAGGCCCTGGTGGACCAGGAGGACCTGGCGGTTTCGGCGGACCTGAAGGCGGGCCTGGTGGTCCCGGCGGACCTGAAGGCGGGCCTGGTGGTCCCGGCGGACCCGGCGGTGGCCCTGGATTTGGCGGCCCCGGTGGTCCCGGTGGTGGACCGGGCGGACCCGGCTTCGGCGGACCTGGCGGCGGACCCGGCGTGAGAGGTCCCGGCGGACCGGGTGGCCCTGGTGGACCGCAAGCCCGTGAAGAGGAAATGAAGAAAGTGAAGGCGATTCTGGATGGCGGGCAATTCACCCGCTTCAAGGAGATCTCGCTGCAGGTGGAAGGACCGCGAGCGATTATGCGACGCGATGTGGAGAAGGAGTTAGGATTGACGGACGATCAGCGCGACAAGATTCATGACGTAATGGAGCAGAACCGGCCCCAGCCGCCGCATCGCGGCGACGATGAGGGCGGGCGACCTCCGGAGCCGCCGCGACCGCCTTCCGCGGAAGCCCGGCAGAAGGTCATGGACCAAATCACGACCGTCTTCACGCAGTCGCAGAAAGAAAAGTGGGCCGCCATGCTTGGCAAGAAATTCGAGCTCAAGCCGCCCCAGCAGCACGAGGGGCCGCCTCGCGACGAGGAGTAGCCTCTAGCCTAACCGGCGCAGTTTGGACTCATGGTCGATCGACCATGAGTCCAAACTCATTTCGAGTAGCGAGCGCGTGGTTTGGATGGTCAGGCCCGGCAGGGCCGCCAGCCCAAGCTCCGTGGTCGTCGATGCCCACTGGCCGGTGCGGCCGCGATACACAAGTTGGGCATCGTGCAGGGCGACCAACGTGCGGCGCGTCAGGGAATCCTCTTCGCCGCCGGCCGATTTGCCGGCGGCATCCCCAAATTCCAGCCGGCCCCAACGGAGGGGACGGTGCATGTCCACGACGCCCATCGGTGACCAAACCCAGTTGTCCTCCGGTCGATTCGGCACTTTGACATTCCGGCCATCGATCACTTCGGACAGCCATTGCACACGGGAAAAATTGATTCCCCAGACATCTCCGACATTCGGCGGGCACTCGCAGTGGGCGATCTCGTTGAAGACGGCCCAAGGGATAGCGACCTCGACACTCCAGCCACGATCGACGTGCGAAGGATCGTTCAGGACGCCATCGACATGGACGGCGGTCTTCATTCCCTTCGCCTCCCACCCGTTGATCGCAGGTCCGCCGGCCCGGTACGGAGCCACGAGAAGGAGATCCCAAGTCGTGTTTAGGGCGTTCACCTCGATCTCCGCGTAGACATGGCCGTCGCAATCCGGGTCGATGAAGATTTCGAAGTCGTTGTCCTCGAATATGACGGAATCGTGCTCGGTCTTGGTCGCCCAAACCTGGGGCTCTTCCATCACTGCGCCGATGGTCAGATACTCCGGATCCCACAGCATCTTGGCCCGGGTCCAATGGCGAGGTTTGGGCGCGTGCGCTCCGAGAATGTCAAGGAAGTCCTCGGTCCAAGGCGCGAGGGCCCACAGAGGATCATCCAATCGGCCGGTCAATGTGACGGGCCGATCCACCCGCGGCGCACAGTATTGGCGCGGCGGTTCCGGGAGCGTTAGGGCAGCCGGGTCCGACATCGCGCCATCGTACCACGTTGTCCGGGATTTGACTCAAACGTTTGAGCCCGAATTATGAATCCTGCGTCAACCCGGTAATAAGGCCCCCGTAAAAGCCCCGGTAGAGCACACCCAGAACGATCACAACGACAATCGCGAGCAGGCACAGGAAAATACGCTGGGTCGCGACAGCCGCGGTGATATCACGGCCCCGGAAATCGGCATCCGTTGCACGGGCGATGTCGTCGAGAGCGCGCGGGACGTCACCAGTTAGCTCGCCGGTTTCGACGATGTGGGCGTATTCGATGGGCACCACGCCGGAGCGGTGCAACGCCGTGGAGAGCCGTTCGGACTCGTGCATCCCGGCCGCCGCCGCCAGCAATTGATCTCTCACCGTCAGGTTCGGAACGCTTTCGGCGGCGATTCTGAAGGTCTCCTGCGGAGCAACGCCTCCCTTGCTGACTAATCCCATAGTCCACGAGAACCGGGCCATGCTCTCCACCTTGGCGCGGGGGCCGAGGATGGGGAAAAGCAGCGCGAGTTGATGGCGCTTCGGCCGCATTTTCATCGTTTGCCAGTACGCGATGAAGCCGAAGAAGGCGACCAATACCGGAATGATCCAGGGCAGATTCAGATAGAAAATCGTACCGATCCCCTTTAGGAGGGTCGGGATGACGGGAAGCTGGCCGTTCGATTTGTCCTGGTCCAAGATCGACTTCAAAGAGCCATTCATGATCGAGTAAAGGATAGGAAATCCTCCGACCAGGGAGCATAGCGTGATGACGTTGACGTACAGCTTCCGGTGGATGGCCCAGGAGGTCATCTTTTGGTCCGCGATCTTTTCGCAGACATCCGCCATGTGGCCGGAGAGTTCGCCCGCTTTTAGGGCGCCAATAACGTCCGGCGAGTAGAGGTACGGGTAACGGGCGAAGACTTGGCTGATGCGGCCGCCTTCCATAAGGGCTTTCTGGGCCTCGGTCACCGAGTCGCGAAGGATGGGGGCGACCTTGTGAACGAGGTCTCCCATCGCCGTGTGCATCGTGATGCCGGCGCGATAGTATTGGGCGAGCTGTGTGAAGAGGAAGAAGACGTCCTTATCCTTCGACTGCCTGGTTTTGATCTCGTCTAGCGGCCGGGCGGTTTGGGCGATGGTGTTAACGACCATCGGACGAGGCGCTTCGGCCACGCGAGAGACCGGTGGCGACATGGGCCGCGCGGCAACCTTGGAGGCTCCCACCGCAGCCGGAACCGGAGCCGATGCGGCGGCGGGGTCGAGCACGGACGCTACGCGGTAACCAGCACTGGCCAAGGCCGCCTTGGCCGCATCGATCGATTCCGCCCGGATCGTGCCTTGGGCTGGCTGCCCATGCTGGTCGGTGGCCTTATATTGGTAAAAACGCATCCTCAATCCTTTTGACGCTTTCTCGTTGGGATTGCGTTTGCGCCAAAAGCGAAGCGACCGAGCCAATTCCGGGCAAAACGAAATTTGGGGCCACGTCGGCGAGCGGCTGAAGCACGAATCGTCTCTCAGCCGTACGCGGATGGGGGACTTCGAGTTTCATAACTCCCGCCTCCCGGTAGCGATAGATCAGGCAGCCATAGGCGACTAAGTCGAGGTCGATTTCACGGGGACCGTTGCGGGGGGTTATGTTTCGACCGATCGAGGCCTCGATGGACTTCAGCACGCAGAGCAGGTTTCGCGGCGAACGGGTGGTGTCCGCGAGCACGGCGGCATTCATAAAGTCCGGCTGGTCGGTCACGTACATCGGGTCGGTGGAGTAAACGTGACTGGCCGCCTTTAGGCAGACGAAGCCGGCCAACTCGGCCACGGCGGCTTGCAAGAAGCCGAGCCGGTCCCCAACATTCGACCCGAGGGCAATCAAAACCTCCGCCACCCCTCGGGTTTACCGTATGTCTGGTCAAACAAACCCCGGTAGAGGGATAGCGAGCGGCGAGGTCCCAACCTATACTCACTTCATGAGCATGGAAAGAGTGAAGCGAGGCGCATGGGCAACGGGGTTGCTGCTGGGGCTCTCGCTACCCGCCTCGGCGCAGTTCGCCCTCCACAACGGTGACCGGGTGGTCTTTTACGGCGACAGCATCACGGACAACGCGCCGTACACGACGTTCATCGAGACATTCGTGCTGACACGCTTTCCGAAGATGAACGTGAGGTTCTTCAACGCGGGCATGGGCGGAGACCGCGTGGTCGGCGGCGGGCTCGGCCCAATCGATACCCGCCTCCCACGCGACCTCTTCTCGCGCAAGCCGACGGTCGTGACGGTCATGCTCGGAATGAACGACGGTGGGTACCGGGCCTTCGATCAGGGTCTTTACGACACCTATCGGACCGGGTTCGCCCACATCGCCGACCGGTTCAAGGCCGAGATTCCTGGCGCGCGCATTTGGTTGATGGAGCCGTCGCCGTACGACGATTTTACGCGTCCGCCGGGAGTGCCGGGGGGCGGTTACAACGCGGTGCTTAAGAAGTACGGCGAGGCCGACGGGGATCTCGCGAAGGAACGCGGGTGCGGGGTCGTCGATCTGAACACGCCATTGGCGGACGCTCTGACCAAGGCGGCGGCGGCGGATCCGGCTGTGGCGCAGAAGATTCTTGGGGACCGAGTTCATCCTTGGCTCGCGGGGCATCTGGTGATGGCGTCGTCGATTCTGAAAGCGTGGGGCGCGCCGAGTTTGGTCAGCCGGACGGAGGTCGATGCGACGAATGGGCACACGAACGTCGCGGGGGCGACAATTAGGAACGTCAAGACTAACGAGGGCGTGAAGTGGGACTCGCTAGAGGAGTCGCTTCCCTTCCCCATTAACCGCAAGG
>Ga0105239_10001508_pt1 | contig 30925 bp, 27 predicted proteins | sample KBSC44metaG_FD_92761 | JGI IMG/M metagenome (GOLD analysis project Ga0105239, IMG submission 92761) | Corn rhizosphere microbial communities from Kellogg Biological Station, Michigan, USA - KBS C4-4 metaG | ecosystem: Host-associated > Plants > Roots > Rhizosphere > Soil | place: Michigan, USA...
GATAAGGGTTCGCGCCGAGAGCAGATCGTTCCGCCACTTCGGATACTGCTCGGGGTCGTTCCAGAACGAGAGGAACGCCGCCTCGACGTGCGCGGCAACCTCACTCGGAATCCATCCCCCGAGCTCCCCCCGAAACTCCTGCGCAACTTCATCTAGAAGGAGTTGTCGCCCGCCAAAGGAAATAATCGTATCGTCCAGGTCGAAGAGAATCGCCCTGGGAAGCTGCCGCATTTCGGGAGGATAGCACGGGGCCAGTCGCTTTGCCGCTCTAGTGGCAGTGCGCGGCAACCGAAGCTTGAGTCATTCCGCACTAACGCTAACGCACCTGACGTCAGTCAGCGGAAAGTCCGCGCCGGTGAAGAGTAACTGGTCGCCGCGGTCAACGGCCAATGCGTAGGTTGCGCAATCACCGAAGTTGAGCGCGGCAGAATGTCGTCCTTTCCCGAATCGGGCATAAGCGTTTCTAGCTAAACGCGCCTGGGCTGCTGTGAACGGTACGACGTCGATACCGGCGACCTCGATCCACGTATCCAGCGCAGCCAAGCTCTCTTCTCCACGGCGAAATAACAAACGATGGAGGCCTCTACCAACGAAACGCTAGACATTGCGCAAGTTGATCCCGCGATGGCCACCTCAAATTGCTCGCGCTCCGGCTCATTGTTCAGAATCGCAATGACGGCGGAAGTGTCGACAGTCAACTGGGAAGCCCCGCCTCATCGTATTCAAGGATCTCGTCCGCCGGACGGCGATCCTTGATTGGCAATTCTGCCACGCGATCGGCGATCGCACGCATTCCAGAAAGCCGAGACGATTGAGCCGAGCCAATCCCGTGTGTCAAATCGACCCCCGTCCGCTCTGCGAGCTTCCTTACCGCGTGCTCAGCTTCCGCATTCTTAACGCTAATCGCCATATCTGTACCTCTGTCTGTAATTCCATGCGAGGCTACCGGTTTCTACGCCAAACCGGCGTGTCGCAATCACCGCACGTATTGCAATGCAGGAATCAGGAGGGAATGCCGGGCGCGGGGCCGACAGACTTGTCCCATGGCGAACCGCTTTCAAGTCCAGCCTCTCGACTACGGCCAGTTTTCAAGCTACTTCAGCATGTCGGACGACGAACTCGCGGGCATGAATGCGGCGCGAATGACCGTTACCGAAACACCAGGAACTCCCTGCCGGGTTTCTTTGAGCGATGCGGAGGTCGGCGAAGAGGTGATACTCGTCTCGTTCAACCACTTGGCGACGGCGTCGCCATATCAAGCGAAGGGCCCCATCTTCATCCGGAAAAACGCCAAGCCGGCAAACCTATCCCCGAATGAATTGCCAACAATGTTACGGAGCCGGATCCTCTCCGTAAGGGCCTACAGTGCGGCGGGGTTCATGAACGACGCGACCGTCGTGCCCGGCTCAGAGATCGACGCGGTCATCGACTCGTTCCTCGATGACCGCGAGACCGCGTTCGTTCACATTCACTTCGCGAAGCCGGGCTGTTTCGCTTGTTCGATCGTGCGAGCGTAGAAACTACGAACGAGCGATCGAAGCCTTCACTTTTGCGGTCGCGTTGACCTTCATCACGTGAGTCACGGGGTCCGGGCGGCGGAATTCGACGACGACGCTAAGCCCCCCCTTTTGAACGAGGCCGTCGGCGAGACTCACCGAGAACTCGCCGTCGCCGGTCACCTTGGTGCCGCCTTGCTCCCAGTTGATCTTCGTTCCGATGCGAGCACAAGAAGCGCCGGCAATGTTCGTAGATCCCAAAACCTTAAACGTGGCGGTAACGCCGGCCGGCATAGGGGTAGGACCCACGACCACGCCCGACCAAGTTTCGCCCGCCTTCACGGCGCGACCGGGGAGCGGAACCGAAAGCATGAACGGGGGGCGCTTAAAGTTGTCGCCGGCAACCGTTCCCTGGGGGGTAAGGGTGGCGACGTGCGTCTTTTTGTGCCCGAACGTGCGACCTTGCGAGTTGTAAGGCCCGGTCGATACGCTCACGGACGTTGCACTCGAGGGTTGGACTTCGAAGTGCGTGCCCAAGGTCGTGTGACTTGAACCTTCGGTGCGTTCCTCCATCGCATTAAAAACGATGGGCGGACGGGCCGATAGATGCACTCTCAGGTCAAAGGCTTGGGCGGCGTACAGAAAGAGGAGCGTCATTTCGGAGCAGGCGCCGACCCTCCCTCCGCGGCGGCTTTTGCCTTCAGCGAGGTGATGTAAGTCTGTTTGTAATCCGGAGGGATCGTTTTGTCCGCTTCAACGGCCGCGATCTTTTGATCCAGGGTCATGCCGTCGAGCTGAAGGCTCGGTTTGGCGCCCGCGCCGGTCTCCATCTTGGGTCCGCATCCCAGGGCGAGGAGGGCGAGGCATGTGACGATCGAAAACGAAATGGTCTTGTTCATGGCAGGGATAGGGCCCCCATCCTCGGGGGCCCCACTTTTCGTCTTACTTGACGTCCGTGTTGGCTCTCATCTGGTTCAAGATGTCCTGAACGTTGCTGAAGTACCACCAGCCATGAGCGTTGATGTAGTTGTCGGCGCCCCAAGCGTTCTGAGCAAAAGCCTGGCTATGCTTCATGTTCTTCGCGTGACCGTCAAAGAAGCCGAAGTTGCTTCCGCCCGATCCATCGGTCATCATGCAGGACAGCCCGGTTCCACCGGCAGGCTGACCCGCCGCAGTGCATTGCGCGGCCGCGTATGAGCCTTCAAGATCGGGGAACGGCATCTTCGTACCTTCGATCATGATCGTGCTGGCGGGGTTCTGAAGAATCGAAGTCTGACCGCTGCCGCCGGAGTCGTTGACGTTCGGCCACAGTCGGCTACCCTGCTCGTCATAGCCGGCCATCATGTTGATAGCGTAGGAGCGCGGATAGCGGGTTGTTTCGTCGCCAGCGCCACCGGTGATCGTCCACCAAACGGGGGCCGAAGACCATGCATTCTGCGAAAGCGGCGACTGGAAGATGCCCCCGTTACCCTGAGTCGAGTAAGTTGTGCCGACGGCGCCTCGCTGGCCATTCTTGATGTACGGATAGGTCAGGTCCTTCCAGTTCAGCATTCTGTTCGTCCACCAGTCTGAGCCGGGGTTGATCACGACGCGGTTGAAAGGCAGGGTGTCGTCGTTGTCGCCTTGGTAGAGCATAAAGCCCAACGCGATGTTCTTGACGTTAGAGAGATCCGCCGTCTTCTTGGCGGCTTGCTTCGCTTGAGCGAAGACGGGGAACAGGATGGCGGCAAGGATCGCGATGATGGCGATAACGACGAGAAGCTCGATCAGAGTAAATGCTTTATGCTTCATTGAAAAATGGCCTCCATTGGCCTATCGGGGGACGCGAATGCAGAAACCTGCTCGAGTCCGGGAATGAGAAGTTCCGCAGGGACGCGCACGAGCCGAGGCTCGCGAATGTTCCTGCCAACGCTATCGAGTAAAAGTTCGGCGGCCCGAAGGCCGATGACATGGGCTCGCTGCACGATGCGGAGGGTGCCGGCGGGCGTCCTGAGCATGGCCGCGGGCCAGTCGTTAAAAGTGGCGAGGGGCAGGTCGATTCCGTGACGAACCATCGCATCGATGGCGCCCGCCGCGAACATGTCCTGCACGCAGAACAGGGCGGTAATCGGGTTCGGCCCGTGGGTTAAGGCGATCAGGGCGTCGGAAATCGCGAGGAAAAGGCGTGGGGTGTCGCTCTCCAGTTCCCTCGCAAACCAGCGCTCGTGCGGCGCGTGATCCGTCAAACCGACCTCTTCCAAAGCGGAAACATAGGCGGTGTGGCGCTCCCGAACGGTCGAAAAGTCGGGCTTGTAGAACGAGAAGAAACCGATGCGGCGGTGCCCGCGCGCTTCCAGGGCATGAAGCGCGGCAAGGGTCGCGGTTTCGTTGTCGCTGGTCACCGCATCGGCACGCAGACCCTGCGGAATGCGGTCCAAAACGACGACGGGAAAGCCTTCGTCGACCAATCTTTGGAGTAGCGGCGTGTTCGCGGGGTCGGCCGTCGGCACGACGATAAGTCCGTCGACATCTCCCAGATCCATGAGCCGCCGGGCTTCGACCGCGGGGTCGCTTCGGGCGTCGATGACCACCAGGTCCGTGCCTTCGCCGAGGCCGTCGCTTATGCCGCGCAGCATCTCGGCCGGGGGAAAGTTGACGGCGGGGGCAAAGCGGTCCACCATCAGGGCCACGCGGCCAACGGTTTTCACCTTTCGAGAGGCAACCACCGTTCCCCATCGTCGCTGGCGTACGACAAGCCCTTGTCGCTGCAGCTCCTCGATGGCGCGGTGCGCGGTGTGGCGGCTAACCCCCCATGCGGCGGCGATTTCCTCACCCGAGGGGATTCTTTGGCCCGGCGCAAGGTTTCCCGTGGCGATCTTCTCCGCCACGTTGTCCGCAATGCTTTTCCAGCCCTTTAAGATGCCACTCTGCATATCTCAATGGAAATATAACCGATAAATCCGGATATACAAAGGGGAAATGTAACATTCTTGGTCAATCCGGGAATAGTAGCTTCGCCGGAGGACCGGAAATACACGGAAAGGAGGGCCAAGTGATGCTGAGGATGGGCAGAGGGAATGGCCCATTGGACGCCTGGTTCCTTCAAGATGCCTCCTCGACATTCCGAGGCAAGAAACTTGCCTGTTGGCGTTATGCTTTGTCGGGAAGCACTTCTTGCGCGGGTTTCCCGTTGGGCAGAGCGCCGAAATGCGGGTCACGGTGGACGAGGATTGCACCGTGGTGGGCCGCCGTGGACGCGATCAGGCAGTCGACAGTAGCGATTCGCGAAGTTGCGGAGCGACGCAGATCCATCGCAAGCTCGACTACCGCGTCGTTCAAAGGTGCAACCTCACTCATGGCTGCCTTAAGGTTTGCCACGGCTTGCCTCGCAAGGGCATCGGAGCCAACGCGGTGCAAGACGGTCGTGTACACCTCGAAAAGCGTAAGAACGGAGACTCCTACTTCGATGTTTGCGTCATTAATGAGGGCATTAACACGGTTCGAGCCTGGTTCGCCGAATATGTTGGCCAAAATTGCCGAACTGTCTAAGACGTGGGTCACCCCTGCTCTTCCAATGTCGCATCTTCTTGGCGGGCGCGAATTAAATCGGCTACGGCGCTATCCCCTGGCTTAAGCGTATGAGCCAGCATCCCATGAAGTCGACGCGCCGCCTCCTGGCGTGTTAAAGCGAGGCGAAGTGTATAGCCGCCGTCGCCCGTGCGCTCCCACTGGACTGGACTTCCAGGATGGAGCCCCAACGCCTCGGCCACCTCTTCAGAGATCGGCACCGACAAATCTTCTCGGACGACATGCGTCATGGCTCCATTCTACGTCGCAGGTTCCAGGATTGGAGCCCCCGCATACGCGGTCGTCCATCACCTGGATGAGCCCGCGCGTGGCTACCTGACCGTAGTCGTTCAGAGCCCAGGGGAGGGAGTATTCGCGGCGAAGAAGTGAAGCAGACTCTGTGGCGCGTCGTCGCCAAAGAGAATCTCGAGAAGAAGGTTCGCCTCCGCGGCCTCGGAAGCGCTGCGAGTAAACATCTCCCGCTCGTACGCGAGGAGAGCCGTTTCGAGGTCTTTCGGATGGGCGGCGATGGCTTTCCCTAGTTCAGCTCCGTCGTATAGGGCGAGGTTGGCGCCCTCGCCGGAGGGAGCCATGAGGTGGGCGGCGTCGCCCAGCAGGGTTACTCCGGGCATGTGGTCCCAACGATGTCCGGCGGGCAGCGAATAGATCGGGCGAGGGACCGGTGTGGTGTTTCCGTCGGTGATAAGCGCCAGGAGTTCCGGAGCCCAGCCGAGGAACTCGTCGGCGACCCGGGCCAAGGCGGTCGATGGATCGGAGAAATCTAGACCGGCGATCCATTCCTCCGGCTTTTTGAGCGCCACGTACGCGTGCAGCACGCCGTCTGGCTCTCGGTGCGCGAGGATGCCTTTGCCCGGCGCGACCGCAAACATGGCGCCGCCGCCGACCGCGGTCACACAACGGGGATTGGCATCGGACAGAAACGTCTCGACGTAGGTAAGGCCGGTGTAGATGGGCTTCGCGTCGGAAATTAGCGGACGAACCCTCGACCATGCGCCATCTGCTCCCACAAGAAGGTCTGTCGTCGCCGTGGAACCGTCCGCGAAGGTCAATGCGTGCCGTCCGTCGCCGAGTGGGGTCGCCGCCTTCAGCTTGTATCCCCAGCGGACCGTGCCGGCGGGAAGCGATTCGAGCAGGATCCGGCGCAACTCGCCCCTCGGCGCCTCGGGCCGCCCGCCCGTGCCATCGTCTGGATCGTCGAGCAGGACAGCGCCCTCCCGGTCGAGGACCCGGGTCTGCTGACCTCCCGCGTGGATGATTCCGAGGAATTCCTCAAACAGCCCGGCGTCCTTAAACGCGAGCTGCCCGTTATGGTCGTGGATGTCGAGCATGCCGCCTTGGGTTCGTGCATTGGCCGAAGCCTCCGCTTCATAGACCACCGCGGCGATGCCGTTGACGTGCAGAACTCGGGCTAGCATGAGTCCGCCGAGCCCGGCGCCGATAATCGTGACGGGACAGTTCATTTGTCGGTTTCCTCGGAAATAGTTCTAAACCAGCGGTCTGCGGCCGTTCGGAGATCGGCATCGCTGTGCTCATCGGCGGAGGCCCAAGCAATGATTCCGTCCGGACGGATTAAGGCGGCGCTCCATCCGAGCCGCTCTTTCGGGTGCCCGAAAACGTATCGAATTTGATCCCCGTACTCGCCGGCCAACGTTTCACGTGAAGCATCTCCATCGAAATCGAGAAGCATGCCTTGGCCGTCGTGCATGAGTTCGCCGACACTTGTGCCGTCTTCGAACTCAAAATTCGGAACGCTGTGGCCGACGAGGAGATGATCTCCACCGAGATCGTAGTGGGTGGAGACGCCCCAGACCCTTCCCGCCATATAGGTGGCCCCGTCGTGTGTGTTCATGAGGTCGCGGACGACGGCATTGAGCGCGCGGCCCGAGGGTGTCGGCGCCATGATCGCTACCTGGGCGCGCGACCAATCCAGGACTTGAGCGCCGAGAGGATGCCGTTCCGCTTGGTAGCTATCCAATAGGCCCTCGGGGGCTCGCGCCTGAATCGTCGCGGCAAGCTTCCACCCAAGGTTCATCGCATCGCCCAGCCCCAGATTGAGCCCTTGGCCACCCAGGGGAGAATGAATGTGCGCGGCGTCGCCGGCCAAGAGAACGCTTCCCTTGCGATAGGTAGTGGCCTGGCGCGCCCGGTCGGTCCAGGTGGTCGCGGCGAGCAAGGTGCTGATCGTAACGTCGGTGTTCGAGACGCGGCGTAACGCCTCCTGGACTTGCTCCCTTGAAATAGGCTCCGAACGGTGGCCCGCCCCGTTATCGAATTCCACCATCACCAGGTAGCCCGGCTGCGATCGGAAGTACATTCCCCTTGCCGTCGAGACGCGGCCCTGTCCCAGCTTCTCTGAGTCCGCGATCTCCACCTGAGCTGAGTAGCCCGTAAATTCCGGCTCGGTACCTGCGAACTCGAAGCCGCCCGCCTTGCGAACGGCGCTCCGGCTCCCGTCGCAACCCACGAGCCACTTTCCTGTGAACGACTGGTCGCCGGTTTGAACCGACACAATGTCGGCGTTTTGGCGAAAGCTGGTGACGCCTTGACCACGACGGATCTCGATGCCGAGCGCCTCCGCGCGGCGAGCCAGCACCGATTCTAACTCCGCCATCTCCGAGATCAAACTGGGGTCGGTTGAGCTCGGCAGGCGGTACTTCCACTGGGAGGTGTCGATATTGCCGTCCAGAAAGGGGATGCCGGCGAAGTGCCCGCCCTGTCTTTGGGCGCCTTGTTTGGGGTTTTGGTGAGGATCCTTCAGGCGTTTGTGCAACTCAAGCTCATCGAGCAAGCCGCGGCGATAGAGCGCCTCGATCGTGGGTGTAGAAAGTCCGCGTATGCCAAACGGAAGATGCTTGAAAGGCGAGCACGGATCCTCGGCTCGTTCCAACACGAGGACGGAGCACTTGGCCAGGGCCAATTCGCACGCGAGGAACAAACCCACCGGCCCCGCGCCCGCCACGATCACATCGTATGGGCTTTCATATTCATGGAACGGCATTCCATAAGTATGGAACGCTGTTCCAATGTGTGTCAAGATGAGGGATGGCTCAAAGAGCGAAGGCGCGACGGGAAGAGTCCCTTTCCCGTGACCGTATCGTCGAGGCCGCCATCGAGCTTCTCGATCAAAGTGGAGAAGAGGGCCTGACGTTTCGCGCCCTATCCGTAAAACTCGCCACCGGTCCCGGGGCGATCTACTGGCACATCGCCGACAAAAGCGAGCTGCTGACCGCCGCCTGTGGCGCCATCGTCGCCCGCACCATCAGCGCCCCCTCGGCGGATGAGAAGCCAGAAGAGGCGATTCGCAACCTCGCATTGGGGATGTTCGACGCGATCGACGACCATCCATGGGTCGGCTCGGTCCTCGCCGGTCCGGAGGGACAGCTGCCCATGGTGGATATCCTGGAGCCCCTGGGGCAGCGGGTCGCCACGCTCGGCGTTTCGGGAGAAAGGCAGTGGGCCGTGGTGGGCGCGTTGCTCAACTACATCCTCGGCGTCGGGGGGCAAAACGCGGCCCACGGACAGCTCGCCCGCCAGCGAGGCCTCGACCGATCCGACTTCCTGGACGCAGTGGCTACGATGTGGTCGCGACTCGACCCGGACAAGTACCCGTTCACGCGGGGTGTTGCCGCTCAGATGCGCGATCACGACGACCGCGCCGACTTTCTCGCCGGCATCGATCTTATCCTCGGCGGCATCCAATCGGCTTAAGGCGGACGATGAAGTAAAACACGGGGACCGGTGCCATGCTCTTAACCGTCCTCGCGATCGCCGCCATCGGCCAACTCAAACCCGCCGTGCTGAACCCCTCGTCCTACCAAACCTACGTCGAACGATTCAACCGCGAGGACAGGACCGAAAAGGACACTCCGACGCAGATCCCCAACAAGGACGCCGGCGAGTTTCTCGCGAAGAACGTTCCGCTGTTCGACTGCCCGGACAAGCAGTTCGAGGAGCTCTACTATTTCCGCTGGTGGAGTTTTCGGAAGCACCTTACCAAAACTCCCGCAGGGTGGGTCATCACGGAGTTCCTGCCTCCCGTACCGTGGGCGAGCCAATACAACACCATCTCTTGCGCCGCGGGTCATCACCTCTACGAGGCGCGGTGGATACGCGACCAGCAGTTCGCGGAGGATTACGCCCGCTTCTGGTCTCTGCCGGAGGCATCGCCACGGAACTACAGCTTTTGGTATGCCGACTCCGTGCGCGCGGTTACCGCGGCGACTGGCGATCGCCGGCTGGCTTGGGACCTCTTGCCGAATCTGGCGGCCAACTACCGCGCCTGGGAGCGTTCGCATCTCGACCCTGGCGGACTCTTCACCCAGTCCGACGACCGGGATGGGATGGAGTACTCGTTAGGCGGCAGCGGCCTGCGCCCTTCGATCAACTCGTACATGTACGGTGACGCCCACGCGATCTCGGAGCTCGCGGCCCTCTTGAATGACCACCCGCTAAAGGAGGAGTTCGGCACCAAAGCGGCCCGTCTGAAGCAACTCGTTCAGGAGCGACTTTGGAATCCCACCGACGGATTCTTCGAAACGTTAGGCCCCAAAAAAGTGCGCGAACAGATTGGCTTTACGCCCTGGTACTTCAACCTCCCGGATGCGCGCTTCAACTCTGCATGGGATCAACTCACAGATCCACACGGCTTCGCGGCCGAGTTCGGACTTACGACGGCCGAACGCCGCGCGACCGGATTCATGCATCCGGAAGATCACGATTGCCTTTGGAACGGTCCCTCGTGGCCCTACGCGACGACCCAGACGCTGGTCGCGCTGGCGAATTTACTTAACGGCGAACCACCAAAGGGCATCAACGCTGGCACGTACTTCCATTTGATCAGCTCCTATGCCCGATCGCAATGGAAGGATGGCCGCCCCTGGGTCGCCGAGGATCTGGACGCCGACACCGGCAAGTGGATCGTGGACCTGCCTCGCAGCATCTACTACAACCACTCCGGCTTCGCCGATTTGGTCATCACAGGACTCGTAGGATTGCGTCCGCGGCTAGACGATCGCATCGAGCTTCGCCCGCTTGTGCCGTCTTCTGAGTGGAAGTGGTTCTGCCTAGACAATATCCCGTACCACGGCCAAAACCTCACCGTCTTATGGGATGCCGACGGGAGCCACTACGGCAAGGGCGCCGGCCTAACCCTCTTTATTAACGGCAAGCTCGTGGCGAATCGAAAGGACCTTGGCCCCCTGAACGCCGTCTTGCCTCATCACGCCGTGACCCCGATGCCGGACCGTTGGCAAAAGTACGCGGGCGGTCCCGTTCTCGGTGGAAAGCTGGGGACTTGCTTCGACGTTTGCATGCTTGAGGAGGAGGACGGAAGGTTCAAGATGTACTTCTCGTGGCGCCCGAAGAAGAGCGTCGCCGTCGTGGAGAGCCCCGACGGAATCCATGGGAGCGACCCCGAGATCCTCATCGGCCCCGCCGCGACCGGCTGGGAGGACGATATCAATCGCCCCTCCGTGGTGAAGCGGGATGGCGTCTATCACATGTGGTATACGGGCCAATTCGACGGCAAGTCGGCGATCGGCTACGCGACAAGCGCCGATGGCCACCACTGGACCCGGCAAGCACGGCCCGTATTGGAAGCCGATCGGCCTTGGGAAAAGGTCGCCGTCATGTGCCCGAGCGTCCTTTGGGACGCCTCGGCGCACGAATTCCGAATGTGGTACTCCGGCGGCGAACAGTACGAGCCCGACGCGATCGGCTACGCGACAAGCCCGGACGGCCAGCGTTGGACGAAGCACGACCAACCGGTCTTCGAAGCCGATCCCCACAATCGTTGGGAGCAATACAAGGTCACCGCGTGCCAGGTGCTGCACATCGACGGCTGGTACACGATGTTCTACATCGGCTTCCGCGACATCGATCACGCCCAAATCGGCATCGCCCGCTCCCGCGACGGCATCGCTGGCTGGGAGCGGCTAAAGAACAACCCCATCATAAGCCCCACCGTCGACGGATGGGACGCCGACGCCTGCTACAAGCCTTTCGCGCTGTTCGATGCGGCGAAGAAGCAATGGATGCTCTGGTACAACGGCCGCCACGGGGGCTTAGAGCAGATCGGCCTTGCCACAAAGCGCGGAAGAGGCCTTGGATTCTAAGCCGCAACGGTGCCCCAGTTATCTATTGGGCAACACTTTTTTCCAAGCTGTCTGGCTCAATATTTCGGCATGCCCGTCACCAAATACAACGATGCGAGACTGATCTGGCCACGGCTTTTCGTCGTACGCGAGAACCATTTGGGCAACATTCGGTCCAGCCATTGGTTTTCCGCTGAGCGCGAGATTGAACTCGAACCGTCTGCCATTTGGATTTAGAGACACGAACAAGTCTTTGGTTTTGTCGTAAGGAGCGACTTCCCGAAACGCTGCAGCCGAGGAGGAAGCCTTTGGGAAAGTCGACTTATGCGCGGACGCATAAAGGATTACGGCTAGGCCGATATGCTTGGCACGCGTAAAAGAAGTGCCTCTAGCCGCCTCCAGTTTGAGTCGGTTCGCCGCCTTTGCCTGGCCCCCTATTGCTCCGGCGATGGGAGGAATGAGGACTGCGGACGAGATTGTCAGCGCAAGCACAAACGTAGTCTTTCGGTTCGAACCTGCTAATAATCGTCTCATGAACGAAGTTTATGCGCACAATAGCGATCACTTGTGTCATCAAAAAGGTGCCCAAGTAGATTTGCAATTCAAACTAAGGACGCTCTTCACTATGCTATTTAGTGGCGAGCCATGTGGCAGACTGCACGGGACGGGAGGGCATCTAGAATGCGGGTTCCTGTACTTCGAAATTCGCGCCCGAGCCTAAAAAGCCTCAATCGCGAGACGATGTCGAGTGTTTCATTGACAAGGAACGCTTGACACGCAATCTTGTACCCAAAGGTTGCGTCTAGGCAATAAGGTGAATTGGAATCTATCGTGTCCTTGTGAATGGACTGGCTTCGTCCTGACCGCAAGGAATCGACATGAAACGTTTCGTCTGTATTCTTCTGGCTTGCTCTGCAATGGCCATATCGGCCACGGCAAAGGCGCAAAGCATCCTATTTGATTTTGACAACCTACCGGCGAATTCTGGCCTGCCTATCGATGACACGGTGGGTGGAGTTACCGCGCACTTGACCGGCACCGGCAGCGGGTTCTCCATCCAGCAGGCTGGTGTCCTCGGATTTACTCCGGCGGGATTCGCCGGTAATTGTATCTATCCGGATAGCGTCTATGGGGCCGATTTGGGAATCACCTTTTCCAAGGACCTTAGCGATATCTCCATCATGTACTCGCCGGAAGAGTACGGCTGCGATTCATCGGCGACGATGCGGATTACCGCGTATGAGGATGGCGTCCTCGTAGGCACTCGAACGACGACTGCGCCCAACCCTGGAACGTGGCCCACGGGTGTTCTCTCCTTCTCCTCGATCAAACCCTTTGACTCGGTCGTGATCCATTACGACAAGGGACCGGTTACGGGCGGAGACTGGGGGCCCGTATTCATGGCCGACAACATGCGTGTTACGGTCAATGCGTATCCGCAGGCGTATCCGGATACCTATTCACTTCCTCTGAACACTTCTCTCACGGTCCCTGCCGCAACTGGGGTTTTGGCGAACGATGAAGGGCCGGCTGCGACTGCGGTTTTGGTTGCGTCGCCGACCCACGGAACGCTAACGCTCTTCACCGACGGCGGATTCAGCTACAAGCCAGACTCGGGTTTCGTTGGCACGGATTCGTTTACTTATAAAGGACTCGCCAATGGTTTGTCCGGAAACGTTGCGAAAGTGACGATCTTAACCCAACCCGTTTTGTCCGGCCTCTCGCTCTCATCGAGTGCCGTGCTCTCCGGTACAAAGATCAACGGCACGGTGACGCTCTCGCAGCCGGCGCCGGTGGGTGGAACTGTAGTGGCTTTAAGTTCGAACTTGGCTGGAGTAACCCTTCCTGTCCAAGTCAACGTTGCCGCCTCCAAGACGACCGGAAGCTTTTCGATTGCGACGGGAACCGTCGGCACGGCGACGGCGGGACTGATTTCGGCCTCGTTGAATGGAATGAAGAAGACGGCCCCCCTCACGATCTATCCAACATCCAGCCTTGTGGGGATTTCTTCGAACGTGACGAGTTTGGTGGGCGGTAGTCGGGCCACGTGTACCGTGACGTTGTCTGCTCCGGTTCCGGTTGGGTACCAGACGGTGACGCTGAGCAGCGGTAGCCCTTTCTTGACCGTGCCGGCAACGGTGCGTATTTCCGCCGGTCAGACTTCGGCGACGTTTACGGTGAGTTCGGTACCCGTCTCGACGAGTGCATCGGGGGCAGTCAGTGCCTCGTTTGGCTCGACGAAAAAGACGGTAACTTTGCTCGTCACCATTCCTCCGCTCACCTCACTAAGGGTTCTAAGTTCGAGTGTCGCCGGCGGAACTTCCACCACTGGGACGATCACTTTGAAGGCCGCCGCGGGACCGCTTGGGGCGGTGGTGAACTTGAGTTCGTCGAATCCTGCGGCATCGGTTCCCTCCACGGTTACCGTTCCGGCCGGCGCCACCACGGCGACATTTACGGTGGCAACGACGGTGGTAGCAAGGAGCACGCTGGTCACGCTTACGGCCACCTACGGGCCGTCAACGGTCACCGCCTCCCTTACCGTTCACTGACGTTGAGGGCGACTTCTTACTCTCCTAAACAGGCCGGTGGCCGGCTCCTGTTTAGGAGATAGGTTAGGAGCGGGTCGTGGTCTCCTGGCTAAGTGATTCAAGTGCCACTAGTGTGCGGGTTCCGATCGATTAGTTCGAGGGGTTTTATGACCGGCTTCGTCACCCTCGAAGGCCGGCAAACGACTGCGTCACCCTGTCATAAGTCGGGAGCAGTCTGCCGTCCCTTAGCTGAACGCCCTCGGTGCAAACGAAAGAATTCCCCTTGCGCCCGTCGAAACTCGTCCGCAAAGCCGCGATCAGCGTCTGCTCGATCGGAACGACTTCCCGGGGTCGCACTTGCCGTTTCCGTTTCGGTCGTACCAGAGGGCCAGACCGTGAAGTTCGTTGCCCGTTAGCCAGCCGTCGTGGTTGTCGTCAAGTGCATCCATTGCCGAGCAGGCATTGGGCTAAAGAATCGACCAAGTCGCGTTGCCGAAGAGCGGCCGTCCGGAACGGATGCTGCCCTCGTGTTGCGGATCCCAGACGAGAAATGCGGTCGTCGGCTTTACCCAACCGTAGGTCTGAGGCCGGCCCGATCCATCGAGACCGAAAGCCACTTGGTGCGCAGGCTCAAGGGGGGACAAAGTGGCTTGCTCTCCGCGAGATCGAGAATCAGCGGGCTTATCGCGCCGGTACGAGGAAGCTTTTTCAGCCGATCGATTCCGCCTTGGACGGCCGGCGATTCCTTGGCGTTGCAGTCTTAAGATAAGAATCGCCAGCCTCCTAGGCGACCAGATTCTTGAGCCCAAACAAGGGTCGGGTCGTTCGTTTTTCATCTGCGACGATTGCTTATCGGAAGGCGACGACATACTCGCTTGCCGCGACAGACCGCCATTGATTCTTGGTCGTGAGATGGTCGTACGGCGGGATCAGATGGACTTTCGGAGCGAGCAACACCCGCGAATCAAAGCCGCACGCCAGGGTCAGGTGCGCGAGCGCCGGATTCCCAAATGGTTGCGCCAGCTTGTCGGACTTGACGGCCAAGTCGAGTGATCTGCCCCCGGCCCGAGAACGAACCGCGTTTGGTAACCTCGGACCGCATGCTGTTCTTACTCGCACTTGCCCTTCAAGGAGGGCCGCCGACCAATCCGGTCATGGTCGGGGCAGATCCTCACGCGATGGCCATCGGAGGGCAATACTGGATCTATCCGACGCGGAGTCCGGCGGAGGGACAAGGTTTCTTCGCCTATTCGTCGAAGGACTTGCGAACGTGGACCCAGCACGGGCCGATCCTTCGGTTCGCGGACGTGAAGTGGATCAAAGACGATGGGGAAGCGGTGCACTATGCCTGGGCGCCGGGGGTGGCCGAGCGGGGTGGCAAGATCTATTTCTACTACGCGGTCGGTCCTCAAGGGCGGACGCCTTCCCGCCTCGGAGTGGCGGTCGGTACTCGGCCAGAGGGACCGTTCGTCGACTCGGGGAAGCCGCTGCTGACCGGCGGACATGGATTTGAGGCGATCGATCCCATGGTCTTCGGGGACCCGCAGTCGGGTCATTACTACCTCTACGCCGGGGGAAGCGCAGGGGCCAAGCTCCGCGTGTTCGAGATGGCGGACGATATGGTCAACCTCCGCCGTGAGATCCCGGTGGAGACGCCGCCGCAGTTCACGGAGGGAGCATTCATGCACTTCCGGAACGGGGTGTACTACCTATCGTACAGCCACGGCGGATGGCGAGATTCCTCTTACTCGGTTCACTACGCGACATCGAACACTCCCACCGGCCCCTGGCGCTATCGCGGCGCGATCCTTACGAGCGACGAGCACCACAAGGGGCCGGGCCACCACTCGATCTTTTGCGTCCCGGGGACCGACGTGTGGTACATCGTCTACCACCGCTGGAACAACGCCACCGGCAACGGCCCTTACCGAGGCCAGCGGCAAATTGCCATCGATTCCCTGCACCACGAGAACGGGACATGGATCCGCCCCGTGCGAATGACCGACCACGTTCCCGCATTGCCCCCGGAGTCGTCGGGAAGTCATTCATAAGATCAGGACATGAATCTTTCGGAACCGCTTCGCGCTTACCGCCTGTACTAACTTCCCCATGCTCCTTGGATTCCTTGGCACTCTCCTGCTCGCCGCTACCCCGGTAGATCACCTCCGAACAAGGGTGATCTTCAGCGAGACCGCCAACTTGACCTACCAACTGGACGTGGTGGGAGGCGTGCTCGGCCACGTCGGACCGGCCGACTTTGCCGCGCTTTGGTCGAAGGAGTTCATCAAGTCGGACGAAGACCGGCGATTCATCAAGCAATGGGCGGACCTGGAGGGCCGGTACAACAAATCGATCTCTCTCGACGGGCCCGACATGCCCTTGGAGCGGCCTTACTCCTACGTTTCCATCTTCGAGCGGATTCGAATTGCGGGACTGCGCTCCACCTCCACCGACGACTTTCTGAATCAGGTTTCGTTGCTCGTCCAGCCGAGAGACGAGCTCCAATTCGCCGCCGTCCTTCGGCATTTCGAGCGACCGTTTCACCAGTGGTGGCAGCGAGAGGCCATGGGCCAAGGCCGAACGTTTGTTGCGGGTCTTCGGAAGCTGATGACCGAGAGGCAGATCCAGGACCGCATCGAGCAGTTTCGCAAGTTTTATGGACCCGACCTGCCTGGCGACTACGAAGCGCCATTCAGCCTGGTTTATCGCCCAAATCTCGCAAAGGCCCCTACCAATGGCCAGCAGCTCGATGGCATCTCGGTCGTCGAGTTTCTACCCAAGGAGAAGCCGGAGCAAAGGATCGACGTGATCCTCCACGAGTTTTGCCATTTCCTGTATCGGTCTCGAAGCGACCAGGCGACGGTCAAATTCCAGCAGCGATTCGTCGATTTCGGCGACCCTGCGGCAAAGCCCGCCTTCAATCTGCTGAACGAAGGGCTCGCGACCGCGCTTGGAAATGGCATCATCGGCCGCCAGGAGCGCCCGCAAAGCGAGTGGGACGCCTTCGTGCGCCGGCCGCTAAGTTTCTACAACAACGCGCACATCGACCGCGCCGGCAAACAATTGCTGATCTTGCTTGACGATTGGCTCCCGAAGGGCAAGACCCTGGACGACCCTGAGTTCGCGAACGCCTACCTCGCCGCACTGAAGCGGGAGTTTGGAACCGAGCTCACCGCGCCGGCCCTGTATCTCAGCGAGGCTTTCCTGTACGTCGACCAGCGAATCGGGAAGGAGTTTAGCGGCGAACTGCGTCGAAAGCTTAACGTCGCCAGCGCCTATTCGAGTGTGTCAGACCGGATCAATGCCGAGTTGCTGGGGGATCTTACTCAGCAGCCGAATCTGTCGGCGGTATTCGTAGTTCCCGCCGACCAGATCGACTCGCTGGTTTCGACGCGTGTAATCGACGCCGCCGATGCAACGGTGATCGGTGCGGCTAAGAAGCCCGTGCTATTTGGCAGGCGCCGCGGGGCGACGGCGTACACGTTCGTGATCGTTGCGGAAAGTGCGGCCGAGGCGCAGCCGGCATTGAAGGACCTTGCCTCGGCAAAATCCATGTTTGCCGGCGTATTCCAGCGTTAAGGGTTCCGCAATGTAGCCTTCGGCCTGACGGCGCCCTCCATAGCGATGGCAACCGACCTAAAATATAGAGAGATGGGGATTGGTAGCGAAAGCCCACCGGAAGGGCTGCTTCTTGAAATCATTCGGACACAGACTGAAGTTGTCCGCCTGGGGGCGAACTTGGGCGGGGTTATGCAGTTGGTGGCCGACCGAGTGAACGCCATCTGCGGGGCCGACGGCGCGATCGTCGAACTTGCCGAAGGCGACCAGATGGTCTACCGTGCCTGCTCGGGTTCCGCGGCGCCTTTTCTTGGATTGCGCCTCAACCGGGCGGCGAGTCTTTCGGGCATGTGCGTCGAAAAGGGCGAGGTTCTGATTTGTGAGGACTCCGAAACCGACGATCGGGTGGACCGCGCGGCATGCCGGCGAGTAGGTCTCCGCTCCATGGTCGTAGCGCCGCTGCTGTTCGAATCGACTGCAGTCGGCGTCATCAAGGTCCTATCGCCTCGTCCCTTCGCGTTTGAAATCGGGCACGTCGCCGCGCTACGTACGATGGCCGATCTTATTGCCGCCGCCATGTACCACGCGTCGGTGAGCGAGGCGAGCGAACTGTTTTTCCGCGCCACCCACGATCCGATGACCGGTTTGGCGAACCGAGCGCTCTTTCATGACCGGCTGCGGGAAGCGATCGGGACATCCTCGCGCAACAATGCGCCCTTCGCCGTTTTGATCGTCGACATGGATGGCCTCAAGCAGATGAACGACCAATTGGGGCATCGGATTGGGGATGCCGCGATCAAGGAATGCGCCGTTCGGTTGCACGCGTTCAAACGCGACGGCGATACCGTCGCCCGGTTGGGTGGTGACGAGTTCGGGCTTATCTTGCGTGACGCCGAGTACACGGGGCAGGTCGAAGTCGTCGCCGGCCGGATGGCCGATTCATTGGCGGCCCCGTTCAAGTTCGAGGATCGCGACCTGAACGTCGCCGGCAGCATCGGAGCGGCTCGTTTTCCGGTGGACGGAACCGACGTTGCCACCCTCATCGATCTTGCCGATCAGTCCATGTACGCGAGCAAGCGCGAGCGCCGTGCTGGCCGGCTGTCGGCCTGATCCGCGGGGCTGAGGTCCGCTTGTGAAGGGCCGCCGGATTTGGAGTTCGTTGGTCACCAGGGCCTGGGAACTCACTTCTTGCTCGCGGTTTGATGCAGTCGCGGATCACTGAAACACTCGTTGCAAGAAGTAGTAGAGGTTGTTCCGCCACTCGGTGGGATCGTGGCCGTTGCCGTCGACGTTCCACACGTGCGGAATCCCGTGATCCTTGAGGTACTGGTGGGTGCGCTTGCCGATGAAGAACAACCCGTCTTTCCGGCCGTCGCAGAGGTAGATCAGCTTGATCAGCGATGCCTTCGTCTCCGGTTCCGGCAGCAGTTCGGTAGGGGTTTTGGTGTTGGGAGCGGCGGAGAATCCGCCGACCCACGCGAATTTTTCGAGATGGCCGAGGCCGAAGTCAAGCGCCTGGCCGCCTCCCATCGAGAGACCGGCGATGGCCCGATCGACTCGGTCCTGCGAGGCGCTATAGCGGGACTCGATGGCCGGAATGAGGTCTTTGAGAAGGTCGGCTTCGAAGTGGGCGAAGGCGCCGGCGGCTTCCATCGGATTCTTTGGGCTACGGTCATCCTTCTGGGCGCGGCCGTTCGGCATTACGACGATCATCGGCTTGGCCAATCCCCCGGCGATGAGGTTGTCGAGAAGCACGTGGGGAGCGCCAAACAGCGGCCACTCGTCGACGTCTCCCCCCAGGCCGTGGAGCAGGTAGAGCACGGGGTACTTCTTCTCGGCCGAATAGTTAGGAGGGAGGTAGACGTTCGCGTGGCGAACGGTCCCAATGGATTCCGACTTGTATTCGATCCGCTCTAGCTTGCCGTGGGCGACCTCGTCGTGGACCACGTCGAAGCCGTAAGGAGGCTCGGGAAAGACCTGCTTATCATCCGCTTCCAGCGTGATCGAGCGCAAATTCGATGAGGCGGTGGCTTGAGGGCGAAATAGAAGAGGAGCAAACTCGTGCAAGCTTCGACGCCAAGTCGTCCACTCGTGGGCGGTTCCCGGGGATACGAAGGAAGAGACTTTGATGCCCGACTTAATGGCGGCCTCTCGAAACGCGATGACGCCTCGCATCATCTGCGCTTCCTCGGTGCCGTTGCTGAGGAAGACGGCGTGGACGCGCTTGTTGAAAGCGTCGGCGTCCGCCATAACGCCGTTGTGGAACGTTTTGAGATCGATCGGGCCCGGGCTGAAGGCTCCAGCACCGCCGCTGAAGCCGCCGAGGTACGCGAATTCATCCAGGTGGTCAAGTCCGACCGAGAACGTTTGCATGCCGCCCATCGAGAGTCCGGCGAGAGCCCGGTTCTCGCGATCGGGCTTTGTCCGGAAGTTCGAATCGATATACGGAACGAGATCCTTTGTAAAGACATCGCCGAGGGTATTGAACGCCTTTGAAAAGTCTGGGCGGCCGGACGGCGGCGATAAGGAAGGCTCCTCTCCGGGGCGGTAGGCGTACCCATTGGGCATGACCACCAGCATCGGAAGGCATCGTCCCTCGGCGATCATGTTGTCCATGATGAGAGAGGCTTTGCCCTCCAGGGTCCAGCAGTCTTCGTTCTGCCCGGCGCCGTGAAGCAGGTACAGCACTGGATAACGGCGGGTCGGATCGTCGTCATACCCGGGAGGTGTGTAAACCCGGATTCGCCGCCATCCGGTGGTTACGGACGAGTAATACAGCTTGTCGCGAACGTCGCCATGGGCCATCACTTTGACGGCAAAGTAGTCCCCGTCCGGGGATGGGATCTCGATTTGGCTTAGAAACCGCCCCGCATCATAGATGTGCTGCACGGCGGGGTCGCAGACGTTGACGCCGTCGACGTGAAACTCGTATCCGTGTATTCCAGGACCGATCGGATCGGTGGTGACGGTCCAGTTTCCTTTGCCGTCGTTCGTCATCGGCCAATCCTTGTTTAAGCCGAGCGCTACCTGCTTCGCATTGGGCGCGCGGTAGAAGAAGATCGCCCGACCGTCCGGAAATACGCGGGGAAAATGCTGACCAGGGACGGCGGTCGAAGCAAGGACCGAACCTGGGGGAATGGGCGGCAAATCGACCGATTGGGCGCCGGAGATTGTGGCCAGACAGAGACAAACGGATAGAAGGGCGAAACGAGATGCTCGTGCTATCATAGGCGAACCATCGAGGTGGTTGTATTCTCGTCCGCCAGAACATCCTTGAGTGTCTGATCTGAATGTACGCCGGAGATCATTTATTGCATACGCGTCCAATGCGGGTCATCACGGCGGGGTTTCATCTGAGTGACTGCTCTTTCCCGCGCCATCGCCACACTCATTGGGAGTTGGTGTACCAACGCGAGGGGCGCGTGATTACCGAGCAAGATGGAACGCCAGTGGACATGTCGCCCGGCATGCTGCTGCTGCATGCCCCGGAGGTAGAGCATGGCGACATCGCCGATGGCCGCTACTGCATCGTGTACGTCGGCATCGCTTCGGAAGAACCCCTCGATTGGCCACGCCAGTCGTTCGACGATTGCTACCGAAGGATCGGCAACCTCGTCGAGGCGATGGCGCACGAATCCCACGGAGTGGAGCAGCCTGAGAACGAGCTCCTGCAACTGATGCTTCGGCAACTCGACATTCAGATGTCGCGGAAGACGCGAGAGGCGGAGTCCTCTTCGATCGACCGTAAGATGGGGCAGGCGAAGAGCATCTTAACCGCCGACTTGGAAGGCAAGGTCGACCTGGACTGGCTCGCGTCGGAGCTCGGAATGGGCCGCTCGAGCTTCTTTGCGCACTTCACCGAGCGCTTCCGCACTCCGCCACAGGAGTACCAAAGGAATTTGCGGATCCAGCGCGCTATTTCCATGCTCCGGAACTCCGACTTCACCCTGCAGACGATTGCCGAGAGGTGTGGCTATAGCTCGGCTAGTCATCTGAGTCGACATGTCAAGCAAGTGACCGGGCGACGTCCCGGGGAACTAAGGAACGTGTGGTCTTGAATAACCCCTCGAAACCCAATCCCGATACCGATACCTTCAGCCGACGTAAGGTCCTGACTCTCTTGAGCGCCGCGCCCTTTGCGTTTGCGATGCCCTTCTGCCTCCCGGACGACGAGAATGGATTCCCCCACCTGCCCCCGCGTGTGCCCAAGACCGATCTCGGCGTCACGCAACTCAGCGAGGAGCAGCTCCGTTGGCTGAGGCACGATAAGTTCGGCATGTTTATCCACTGGGGCCTCTATGCCGGCCCGGGTCGGGGCGAATGGCTTATGCATAACGAGGCCATTCTTCCGGACTCCTATCGCAAATTCGCGTTCCCCGAGAGCGGGGCGGACTACTTCGCGGCCGATCGCTTCGACCCCCGAGCTTGGGCGCGCCTGGCCAAGGATGCGGGCATGAAGTGGATGTGCCTAACCACTCGGCACCATGACGGCTACTGTCTTTTCGACAGTCCCCACCCAAACGCCTTTAGCAGCCAGCAGACGCACCACCGGGATTTTGTGCGCGAATATACGAACGCGTGTAGGGCCGAGGGGCTCCGGGTCGGGCTGTACTACTCGGTTTTGAGCTGGCGTTATCCGGGCTACTACGACGTTACCGGCACGGATTGCAAGCGCAATCCTTACGGTTACAAGACGGATCCGGCCCATAAGGAGAGCGCACGACTGATGAAGGAGGAGAACTTCGCCAACGTGCGTCACCTGCTCAGCGCTTATGGGCACATCGACCACATCTTCTGGGACGGAGGTTGGCTGGGTGAGCAGGGGAGCGACGCCGACGGGGCCTACTTCCATGAATCGGGCCAGTTCCTCGATCCTAACAACGCCTGGCCGGTGGGAGAGCCGTGGCAGGATCACGATTCGTCCGGACGAGCGCTTGGGGTCATGGGCGTCGTGCGCAAACATCAGCCGCACGTGGCGACCAATCCCCGCTTTGGCTGGTGCGGCGATTACATGGACGAGGAGGGCGGCACGGCGGTGGGTGGTCCCGTTCGTTCCACGGCTCTTTATCAGAAGTGCCTCACTACGGCGGGGGCGTGGGGCTACGATCGGGCGGCCGTTGAAGGCGGCCACGTGATGTCCTCGGAAACTGTTGTCGAGTACTTGGTGAATTGCGTGGTTCGGGACATGGTGATGCTGCTGAATGTCGGGCCGGACCGGCACGGCGAGATTCATCCGGCGGTTGCCGCGTCGCTTACGGGCGCCGGGCAGTGGCTTCGAAAGGCCGGAGAGTCAATCTATGGCACGCGAGGCGGACCGTGGCATCCGGTCGATGGGAAGGTCGGTTATTCGTATCGAGGCTCGACGGTTTTCGCGCACATTTTGAAGGGCCACGAGGGCGACACTTTGGAAACCCCGGCCGGCAAAACTCCGCGACTTCTTCGGGTGCGAGAGCTGTTCACCAACCGCTTGCTTCCCTTCAAGGTTCAGGGCGACGGCGTGATTCGCGTGAGTGGAATCGACCGCACCGCGAGCCCGGTGGATTCGATCGTCGCCTTGGAGTTTGCGCGACCGATCTCGGTTAGCGAGTAGGCGCCCCCTGCGATGACCAGTGTAAAAGCACCACTTCGAAAGACAACAAACAACCCATGTCCATTTCAACCTTAGCCTTGTGCCTTGCCATCCCTGCTCTCTCCGTTTCGTCTCCCGACGGACGGCTCAGCGTTGGCCTGTCTCCGGGTCGGCTTACTTATGAGGTCAAGGTCGACGGTCGTGAAGTCCTTACCCCCTCACGCCTGGGCTTGGTCTTCGCCGATGGTTCGGAATTCGGCGGCCACGCGGAGTTGTTGCGCACGGAGCGGAGAAGCCATCGTGGGGAATGGGAAGACGCCTTCGGAACGAGCCGCCGGGTGTCTGACCGGTGGAACGAGGTCCATCTATGGCTTTCCGACTCCGGACGGAACCTCGGCGTCATTGTTCGCGCGTATGACGACGGCGTGGCCATCCGTTACGAGTTGCCGCAAGGTGGGTACACGATTTCCGACGACGAGACGGAATTCCGCTTTCCCAACGATGCGCCGGCTTGGGGCGGCGACTTTAGCTCCTGCGCGGAAGTCAATTATCCGGAAACACGGCTCAGCGAATTTCCCCAGAGGAATGCCTGCCTTCCGGTCGTCGTGAAGACGCCCTCTGCCTTCGTGGCGGTCTCGGAGGCCGACGTCCTCGACTGGTCGAGCATGTTTATTCGCCGGTCAGATCCGCAGTGCCTGCGGGCATCGATGGCGTCGACAACGGTAGGGACGGGGCCTCGTCTGTCGCCTTGGCGCGTCTTGATGATCGGACGCACGGCCGCTGACCTTGTCGCGACGAACCTGATCAAGAACCTCGCCGAGCCCTCTCGACTAAAAGATACGTCTTGGATCGAGCCCGGGATCTCCGCTTGGGACCCCTGGTGGACAGGGCAGAATCCGACGCAGCCTCAGTTTCGTGGTCTAGGCGCTCGGGGAGATACTGCGGCCGACAAGCGCTATATCGATTTGGCGGCCGAGATGGGGTGGCGCTATCAGCTTATCGACTGGTTCTGGTACGACATGGGAAGCTCCGATCCGGCTACTGCGTCCAAGCCAGTACCGAGCGTCGATATTCCGGAGTTGTTCCGATACGCGAAGTCGAAGGGTGTGCGACTTTTCCTGTGGATCCATAGCAACGACGTCAAGAAAATGGGCGCCGACAAGCTGTTCGCGATCTACCAGAAATGGGGCGCCGCCGGAGTGAAGATCGACTTCATGAACAGCGACGACCAGGAGACCGTGCGGTGGTACGAAGAGACGCTAACCGCGGCGGCTCGCCATCACCTGATGGTGGATTTTCACGGCGCGTATAAGCCGACGGGCCTCGCCCGCACTTATCCCAACTACATCACACAAGAGGGGGTCCTGGGCAACGAGTACAACAAGCTTCCCGGCGAACGGTTCAACCCTCACCACATGATCACGCTTCCGTTCACGCGGGGATTGCTGGGTCCGGCGGACGTTACTCCGGCCGGCTTTGTGAACGTCGACGTCGCCGACTTTCGGACGAACGCTATTCCCACCGAGACTATGGGAACGCGTTGCCGTCAGTTGTCACTCGCGGTCCTCATGACGTCGCCGTTCCTGTGCCTGTGTGATGCACCCGAGAATTATCGCGGTCAACCGGGAGTCGAGTTCTTGCGGGGTCTCCCGACGGTGTGGGATGAAAGCCGGGTACTTCAGGCGGACTTCGCCAAGAGTCTCGTGATGGCCCGCCGGAAGGGCCGCAATTGGTGGCTTGCCGGCATGAATGACACTGAAAAGCTCACTTTGCGGGTTTCTCTTTCATTCCTAGGGAAGGGCCGTTATCGGTTGGAAACCTTCTCCGATGGCGTGCGGCCCACCGATGTTCAGATCTCTTCACGGAGCGTCGGCAGTGGAGACACCCTCGACATCCCCATGGGTGCAGCGGGAGGGTTTGTGGCGCGGGTCGTTGCGGCGGGTGGCTAGCTGCGGTATTCGCCAGATGATTTTGGGCAACATTTCAACTTGCTTTCCTTAAGGCAACGGGCCAGGAATGTAGCCCGTGCGCTACATTCCTGAGTATGCGACGAACGTTGAACCAACGTGAGCTTTGGAATGACAGCGCGGAGGTGACGCGGGCTCTCGAAAGCGGCGAGGCGTTCACCATTGCGCGGCACGGAGCGCCCGTAGGAGAGTTAACGCCCGTTCAGCGGAACCGCTTCGTCGACACTCGACAGCTCCAAGCCAAACTGGCAAATGCTCCCAAGGTCGACTACACGCGTTTTCGAGCCGACGTAGACGCGTTCCTGAATCAAGAGCCCTCACCTCGTGGCTAAGTTCGCGCAGGGGTTACGGGACAGTTTTCGAACCTCATCCCTCGGCTTTTTGAACGGCGGCGCGCAGTTCAGAAATCGCGATGAGATCCGAGTGGAAGGCGAAGGCTTTGTCGACTTCGATTCGGTCTCGGGCCAGGGTGTTCAGCATCTCGCGGACGAGGTTTAGGCTGAACCATTGATCGCCCGATCGCTGAATGACGTCCGGGGCGTAGAGCAGTTTTTGTTCCGGCAGGACCGCGTAGAGCATTCGTTCGGTGGCGCTTCCCAGCATCGGCCGGATGACGAGGCGGTTTGGCCCTTTTCCAATTTCGGTCTTATCGCCCACAAACCGGAAGATCGGGTTTGCCTGGGATTTGGCGAGTTCATCTGGAACGGTATTAAAAGGAGCCTTGAAGAGGCGGTCCAGGATCGGCCGATTCAGCGGTATCGCATAGATGGGGATGCGATGGGCGACAAAGTACCGAAGCCCGCCGATGTGCGGCCAGGCGTCATCGGTGGTTACCACCGCCTTAATCGGTTTCCCGGGAAATCGCTTGGCGACGTCCTCGACGACGGCATTCATGTACGCCGTTGAAACGACGCCTTCGAGGATGACCACGCCATCGCCTTGATCGACGGCCGCGCAATTGAACCCGCTTTGGTATTGGATCACCCCGGGGGTCAATTCGACACCCTTGAATGGCATAAGGGGTGGCTTGGAGGCCGGGCGGCGATGCGCGATCGGCGGTCTCTTGCTTGGCGGCAGACCGTATTTGACCTCCGTTTTGAGGATCGACACATCTTCCTGGGGAAGTCCGTTGCGTTGGACTTCCCAGAGCGTCGGCAGCATTAAGCCGCCGGGGGCGATGTCCCAGTTTCCGTAAACGACCTGCTCGGTAACGTCTCCCCACACGGTCCAAAATCCCTGCCCGATATCGGTGGTTTCGACCATCGCCGGGAGTTGGGTGAAGTGGTTGATGAGGGCGCGCACGGGGACACCGTCCCATGAGAACCGAATGACGTCGTGGGGGATGCCGTGGTACTTGGTCGGCCGGTCCGATCTTAGGTCGTTTGAGGCAAGGGCAGTTAAGAGCAGCCGCGCGGGGCTCAGGTCCAACTGGGAGGGGCCGCTCACCCCGAGAAACCAGTATCCGGGAACGGGTTTGGTGGGAGTCCAGGACATCTTTCGCGGCGCTTCACCGCCCATTAGCAGTCCGGAAAGGGTTTATTGGGTGTCGATTTTTTGCGCGTCGAAGTCGGTGTCGACCTTGCCTCGTGAGTAAGTCGAGAACCAGGGTCCTTCCGGCCGCTCGGACTCTTCGAGCGCGTAGTTGTGGCTCGCGAACTCGACGGTGACTTTCCTTACGCTTTCCAGTTTCGCTTGACCACCCATTGCTTGCATCGCTTTTAGGGCGAGGTCACGTCCCGCAGTTGCGGGGGTTTGGGCGAGGGCTAGGAAGGCGGTTAAAGCGTAGAGGGTCGGCATATCTTCAGTCCGGCGGCGTCATTGCCAGCTCGGCATATGATGGATCTGTACGACCCTTGGTATCAAGAAGGTGCCAGAGCCATGAAGATCAAGGGGAGAATCGTGGCCGGCCGTTCTGGATGCTTTTCAAACTCTTGCGTCCTCGCCACACGCCTGGTCATTTTGAGCAAGAAGATGCCTTTCGTGTCCCCGGCTTATAATCGGTTCTATGGGGCTATCTCCTATCAAGCTCTCTTTGTTAGCCGGATGGATGATCGGCGCGGGATGGAGTGACCAGGCGGCTCACCAACAGGCCGACCGCATCGAATTGAATCCGCCCAGCACAGCAATCGACGCGTCGTATGTTGCCGTCGCGAAGCGGCTCTTGGGCAACGGGTTGGCCGACCCGGCGGGCGGGAAATTCTGCAAAGAATCCTCCTCTTCGCAACCGGGATTCGGAGGGGACCGGACCACCTTTGGCTGGGTGCTTCCCGGCGACAAACGAATTGTCTTAGTCGATGGGTCAGAAGTAAATATTGACGGCTCCGTCACGCCAGTCGTACTAAAGGAAATTTTGCCGGACTTGGAGCGATCGGCTCAGTATGGACTGCCGCCCTTTTACTGGCCAGGGATTTCGATGGCCACGCCGGCGCTCTTATTAAGAGTGAACGAGCCAAAGCTCGCTGAGCAAGCCTACAAGTGGCTCCAGCGAGGATCACACTTCACTTCCCCCGAGGAGGATCTGGTCAGCGAGCAAATCCAATGTCTGGAAGCCTTGGCGTATAAGGAATTCGCCCTGAGCGACGACGTTTCGGCCCGGAGAGATTTTGATCGCTTGATTGCGGCCTGGCAGATTCGGGACGAGGTCCCGAATCGAAAATGGTCTTCGCGCCCTCAAGAATTGGAGCGCATCCAGCTGACGCGGACGGACATTCAGAGGCGAATCGATCATCCCGAACGTTCCCTTGAACTACAGAAACTCCCGGCGCTTGCTCAGGCGGATCGAATTCGAATTTTGCTTGGTGCGCTTGATACGGTCGGCGGGGAAGAGCCCAGTAAATGGGGCTTCCCTATTGGCAATCACCCCATCGTGAAAGCACTGATTAGTGAGGGAAAGGCCGCCGTACCCGCACTCATTGATGCGATGGAGACCGATAAACGGCTTTGCCGCGCCGTTATTAAGGGCGATTTGGGTTTAGAAGGCGAACGTGCGTACTCCGACAAGGAGGTTGCTTGGTATGCGATCAAAGAAATATGGCCCTCGGCAAAGACCCTGGAAGGCTTTGATCCGGCGACAAACAGCCGGTACAGCCCTCCAAGCACGAGCGTGATCCGGGCCAAATGGGCGGCCGTTTCAGATCTTTCCGATGGATTACGGTGGCTCCTTATTCTTCGGAATGACGCAGCTTCCAAAGATGCTTGGTCGACGGCAGCGAGTGGCCTCGTATCCTACCGGAAGGCAAACTCAGTCGTGCCGGCGGGGAGCGTTTCGATCAGTCAGGCTGGGCAGTCGTATGTAAGGGCCGCTTCAAGCCACGCTAAGATGGCGGGAGTCGATCTATCGCCACCGCAACGATCTGAGGCTAGCCGCCTGATGGCGCGCCGCGCGGCACAGATAATCGATGCGGGCAAGCCGGGCGAACCGACCCCGTGCCCGGGGGAAGCGTTTAGGATTTGTGAGGCTCTTTATGCCTGGGATCCGAAGGGCTGCATTCCTACTCTGCGCGAAGTCTGTGATCGGATATTGCTGAGCGGGTTCCACATCAAGAGTGGTTATATGAGCAACGAAGCCGACGAGGTCGTCAACCTCATCTCGGACAGGTCTAAGCTGGGTGATCCGACCGCGGCAACAGACTATGCCCGGCTCTTTAAAATTCTCGACCGCCAACATTCTTATGGCTCAATCGCTCTGCTAAAGCCTATTTGGTCAAGCCCTTTGGATGCGGCCATGCAGCGCGTCAGCGCCGGGCGGATCAGTAAATTGTATAAGGATCTTTCGGGTAACGACTTAGAGCGAGCGAAGAAAGCGGCGGACGATATCGGCATGGGCTTCGCCAGGAATTCGCTGATCACCGATTCGAACTTTCGGCGCGCCCTCGTCGTTGGCCTCCGCAACCATATGGTGGTGGGTTCGTTTCACATCACCAACCAAGGGGGGCAGCTGATGTGCATGTTCACACACGTGGCAGGCGGCACGGATGGAACAGGCTTCGATACTAAGAAGTTTCCGGAATGGAAGCCGGGCATGACCCGGAACGTCGAGTTGTGCGACGATCTGGCCCACGTCATTGTTAACGACCATGCTGCTGGCGAACCGGAATACGACCTGATGTGGAGCGATAAGCGGAGGGGTGCGGCCAGGGTGGCGCTGATCGCATGGCTATCGAACGACAAACTCGACTGGAAGAAGATCCAGCGCTCCAGCATCTGGACGCCCGTTTCTGATGGACAATGACCATCCTCGATAACTAATTGTCCTGTGGCCACGGCTTCGCGACCTGGATGTAGTCTAGTGAGTCGATCTACTTCAACTCGAACTTCCCGAGATCTAGACCTGGAATGTCAAAGATAAATAGCCTGGTTTCTGAGGCAACAAAACTCGGAGAATCATCCGTAATCGACCTTGACGATGAAGCAAGTTTGTGCGACCACGCTTTTCCTGGCCCTAGTTTTGGCTGAGCCGAGTGGCGAACTCACCAAACCTTCGGCCCACCCGCCGGCACCTGACCTTGTAGAGTCTCTGAACCGCGCGCTGATTCCTTTCGATCTGAACGGGCCGGACTTTCCCGCCTCGGCGGTGGCGACGGTGGCAAGGGGATACTCGTTGATCGGGATTGGGGAGTCCAATCACGGCGCAAAGGAGTTTATGGCCGCCAGGGTTGCGATCACGGAGAGGCTCATCGAAGACGATGGCGCTCGGACGGTGGCGTTCGAGGCGGACTACCGCCAGTTCGCCGTTCTTAATCGGTATGTCCGGGGCGAGAATGTGGATCCCCTTTCGGCGATGACGTCTGGGCTAATGTACAACTCGGAAGAGTTTCGGAGTTTCGTCGAGTGGGTGAAGCGCTTTAACAAAGCCGCTCGATCTCCGGTCTCCTTCGTGGGAATCGATGCCGTTTACGCGCCGGGCTATATCGGAGCGGCAAAGACGCTGGTCGAACAGGCCGACCCTGGCTTTGAGAAACGGAATGGATTTGCGTGGCTCGGGTTCGTCGACGTCAAAGTCCCGGTCCAGGAGAGAATCGCGAAGGTTGACGACCTGTTGCAACGTCTCCATGGCGACACAGCGATCCGCAAGGCGCTAGGGCGCGAAGACTTCGACGAAGTGGTCGAAAGTCTGGGGCTTTTTAAGGCGCTAACTACCCCGAAGCCATCGCAGGACCCAGACTTGTCTCGCGACCAATTTATGGCCGACAACCTCGTTGCCTTCTTGAAAAACCATAAGGGGCAGGCCGTTCTGTGGGCGCACAATTCGCACGTTAACAAAGACAACTTCCACCACATCGGCAAATCCCTCGGGGTTCATCTTCGGGAAAGGTTTGGCCGCCGATACTACGCGATCCGTACCGACTTCGATCACGGCGTGTTCTGGACCTTGGGGCAGGACATCCAATCGCACGAGGTGGGGCCCGCCGCGACCGGCGCCAGCGGGCAGATCCTTGGGCTCGCGAAGGCGAAGTCGTTCTTTCTCGACTTCTCGACTGCGGCCAAAGAACCGGAAATCAAGCGATTTCTTTCCGAGTCGCAAAAGTCTCGGTACTCGGGCGCGGTGTACGATTCCACGCACGAGTACACCGAAGATATCCCATCGCAAAGCTTCGACGCACTTCTCTTCTTCGACGCGATTACCCCGTTCACACTCATCAAAAAGAGTCTCGCCAGCCACTGATCCGCCTGGAGAAATAGGCTCTCATGCCGCTCTCCACGAGGAGCCGTAGGATGATGCCGGGGACCTCGTTCCTGATCGACCGCAAAGACAGACTCTTTCGGGGACGCTTTTCACTTCGAAGTCAAGCAATCGCCGCGGCGTTTTCTTCCCGGATCCAGGGTTCGACGAAAGTCGCATTAATTCCCGCCAGATATCTCCCAAGGCGCTCGCACAAGAGCTGCCCAATTCCCTTTCTTTGCCGGGATGGGGCCAACAACAACTCTATGGAAGAAGCCTCGGCCAAAGGGGCGCTTCCAAATCCTACGATAGCGCAGATTGGTGATTGCTCAGATTCAAAGCCACATATTTTGTGGCCGCCCACCTGGGATGCTGTTCGAATGCCTCTCGGCGCGGGACTAAGTTTGGGCACAGGTTCAGAATCGGCCAAACTCAAGTTGCCATGTTTCGTTTTGCAATCGTCGGTGCTGGGTGGCGCTCCGA
>Ga0105239_10001509_pt1 | contig 30923 bp, 15 predicted proteins | sample KBSC44metaG_FD_92761 | JGI IMG/M metagenome (GOLD analysis project Ga0105239, IMG submission 92761) | Corn rhizosphere microbial communities from Kellogg Biological Station, Michigan, USA - KBS C4-4 metaG | ecosystem: Host-associated > Plants > Roots > Rhizosphere > Soil | place: Michigan, USA...
AGAGATGCGCTCAGAAGGCAACTTCATTGGCTTTCGCACAAGCGAATACCTGTTCAGCAGGCGCACGGACAGCCGCACTTACTTCGTTCAGCATCTTGCCGCGTGGGGTGAGAAGAAGGCCGAGGTAAGCGAGGTATCAGAAAATGAATTGCGCGGGCGGCTGAGAGAAACCTTCAAGGCGTTGGACAGACCTCTGGATGAGCTTGCAGGAGATAAGATCCTGCAGGAAGAACTGCGGGAGGGGAAGGTTGATCCGAAGACCAAGCGAATTGCGATGGAACCGATTCACCCTGGAGCGCGATGGGCGACTGCCTCTCGAGTGGTGGATGGCGTGCCGGTATTTTCATCTCGAGTAATGCTCCGCGTCGGCCAGGGAGGGAGGATCGACTTCCTGGAGCTGCATTGGCCGGGAATCCCACCCGACGTCCTGGCCGAGGCTCACCGGCTGTCTTACAAGCTCAAGTCCGGCTGGAAAGCTCCCGAGTTAGAGGGAGTACGTGTGGAGTCAACCGAAGTTGGCATTATCCACTCGCCCGCAGTGGGCTTTGTGATGGATTTCTATCCGGCGATCCGAGTCATTTATTCGCATTCCGAGAAAGATCTTGGGAAGAAAGCGGTGAAGTATCTTGACCGAAATGGCAACGAGATTCCATCACCCAGGCAATTCGCATCGCCCGTAGCCATCGCGGACCAAAAGCAACAAACCAGAGCACCGAAGCGCCCCTGAACTGAATTGCAAGAGGAATTAAAGCGGAAATGGTCGGGGCGGAGGGATTCGAACCCCCGACCCTCTGCTCCCAAAGCAGATGCGCTACCAGACTGCGCTACGCCCCGACGTCGTTCTTTTGATTGTATCGCGAACGGGATTGGACCAAAAGTGAGCAAGAACCGCGAGCCCGTCAGATTACAACGTGTTGGTTGACCCAGAAAAGAAGCCAGACAAACACCACGATAGGGATGGCGAAGACAATCGCGATTGCGCAGGCCAGCGCAGCAAGAAAAGCCCAATCCTTCCAGGTATGACGGCGGGGCTGCCCGATATGCCGCTGCATGAGCTGGTAGTTGCGGCGGTTTGGCTTCCATGCAATGTCGAAGGCATCTCCCAGCAGAGGGATGGAGCCGACCAGAACGCCGATGCCGACGTTGATACCCATGCGCAGAAGAGCGACATAAGGAACTCCGCGCGTCCAAGCCGCGATTGGAATGACGAGCGAGAGAACGCCGGCAATAACATCGCCGAGGCCGGACGAGCCCGATGATGCCATCGATCCCGAACCGGAACCGGGTGAAGGGAATTCGAAAGGCTTCATCCAGCAGGATCTCCAATGCGCGAAGAGTGTCGTCGCGGAAGAGCCATGCACCCCGGTTCCAGCGTTCTGACGGAACGATTGTGCCCTCAGCCTGGGGGGTGCGGGGAGGTGCGAGATTCGACGGACTGGCCTTCCGATTAGGCATAAATGGCTTGGATGCGCGGACTTCGAGCTAATCTGGTTCGATGCTACAATCAGAGGGGTACGGCGGCTATAGTTCAGAGGCAGAACGCCTGACTGTGGCTCAGGATGTCGTGGGTTCGATCCCCACTAGCCGCCCCAATTACACAATATTTAGATACTTCTCATCCACACAGCCGGCACAGCGGGCAGGGGTGCCATTAATTCCTCTTCATGTTCAGGGGCACATTCACCGTGGGCCTGTAGCTCTCTGGCCGCCACCGTTCCGGATCCGGATGCGAAGCCAAGCGGTCGGGACAGTCCACTGCAGGGAAGCTCGAAGAGAGCCGTCACGCTTGGAAAAAGTGCCGCTGCAAATCTGTGCCTCCGGTACGCTCGGCGAGGAATTCAAAGTCAATCTACGGACAAGTGGGAATGGGACAAAGCTGAGGAGTCATAATGATTGGCAAGACTCTGGAGCCCGGTCCATCAGCTCAAAACAGCAGGCCAGCGGTGTCGATACCCGAACCAAAACGCATGCAGCTACTGCGCCTCAACGCTAAGCATCTCGGTGCCAGAGTCGCGTTACTCAATTGACGGATGCGGTTGGAGAGTCACGTCTATTCTCCTGTTCACAAACGCATGCAGGGTTTCCCGAGTCGGTGTTTAGGTCGGGGTTTGTCTTCAGCCCGCCGATCTTCAGTACGAATGCCTGATGGTGATCTGATGAATCAGGGAGTGTTACGCTGAGCCCCGTGGCGCCCTGGTTGTATTTCAGCGATTCACCGCCGAGCATGGCAACGGAATGGACCGAGCCTGCAGGTCCACCCTGGGGCAGAGAATTGATCTCGATCGCTTTTCCCTCGCGTTTACCCATGACAATCGGGTACAGGGTGTCTCGCTTAACCGTGAAGTAGATGTGGTCTTTGCCCTTCTCTTCGAATTTCGTCCACGCGTGCGTATCGTAAATCGCCTCGCCATTGGTTTGGAGCCACTTGCCGACAGCAAGGAGAGTGTCCTGCTGATCCTGCGGAATCGTTCCATCGGCCTTCGGAGAGACGTTGAGCAACAGGGTGCCGTTCTTACTGACGGTGTCCACCAACCAGCCGATGACGGTCTCCGGCGAATTCGCCTTAAGTCCCTCCACGTATCCCCAACTGCTCGTCCCGATCGGCCTGTCCACAACCCAGGAACCGCCACGAATGCCGTCCGGTGGTCCTCCTTCGAAATCGAGGATGGATGCAATGGTCTTGGTGTTCGTACCCGAGGGAGCGAACGCGGCTTTTTTTGTGGTGAATGAAACCTCTTTACCCCAGCTTTTGGCACGATTGTAGTAGTAGGCGGCGATCTCAAGCTTTAGAGGATCGATATGCCGCTGATCCACACCGTTATCGAAGTAGATGAGGTCGGGGTGGTATTTGTCGATCAACTCAACATTTCGCTCGTACCAGTTCACGAGGAAGCGCTTCATTGCCGCATTGCTGCGGTCAGCGTAGTTGTAGAAGTCGGCCCATTGGGGATCGTACAAATCAACCTTTTCCGCCTTCATCTTCTCTGCGAGTTCGAGCGGAGGGTTTATGAACTCGAAGTTTTCGATTCCGTGATTCGCCACTCCCAGCTTCATACCGTGTTTACGCACGGCGACTGCGAGTTCGCCGATAATGTCGCGCTTCGGCCCCATCTGCATTGAGTTGAAGGGCGTCACTTTGCTATCCCACATGGCAAAGTTTTCATGATGCTGCGCGCCGGGCATCACGTATCGAGCGCCGGCTTTCTGGAAGAGCGTTGCCCAGGCATCCGCATCGAAATGTTCGGCCTTGAATAATGGGATGAAATCCTTATAGCCGAACTTATCGACGGGACCAAAGTGCTGCGTGTGCCAGGCGCGCGTGCTGTGCGGACCATTGTTCACGCCGAGCGCCATGTCATTGCCGCCAAGCACCTTCAAAACACTGTCGTCCCCGCCTGCATATAAGAATTTTTCGTACCACTCGTTGCCGTGCGCCGGCACAGAGAAAATCCCGAAGTGCATGAAGATGCCGAATTTTGCGCGTCTGAACCAGTCGGGAACCTTGTAGTTATCGTGGAGTGACTCCCAGGTTGGCTTTACAGGGCCGGGAGCCAACTGCGTGGGGATTTGCTTGACTGCATCCTCCACGACTCGCTGGCTTGTCTCCGGAGCCATATCGAACCCCAGACTGTTTCCACCTTCACCCGCGCATTGGCCGATCGCGATTGCCGGAGAACTCGCCAGCAGCCCGGCAGCAGTCACAAAGAGCGCAAGCGTTGTTGTTGGGACAGGGAACCACGATCTCCGAATTTTATGAAGGCCACTCATGCGAATTCACCCTTTGCCTGAACTATATGCAGGTCTGTCTCTTCTGGATGGAGGGCGCCCAATCTCTTCGAAGTCAAGTCGTATTGAATGCGGATGCGCCCCTTCGATCGTTATTTGGTCGTGGTCAGATCGACCTGCATCGCATGCCCATCATATATAACTGAGCGGTCGATTTCGGAAGCGGTTTGGTCTCCCACCCCGTGTGCGGGTCCAACCAAGACGATTTTCAGCGTACGCTTTGCCAGAAGTCCGGGAAAGGTTCCAGAGCGCTCTCCAAGAGAGAGCAGGTGGCGCTTATCGTTCCATCGCATGTGGACGATTGCTCGCGAGCCGTGCTCGTAGTCGTAACCATCTCCCGAGTCTTCGTACCACTCAAAGGTCGCATCTTTTCCGCCATAGACGCGAATTTCCATCGAGTCTTCCTGTTGTGACGCGAACTGCACGACAGGGCCCAAGGGAAGGATGCTGCCCTCCTTAACCATGATCGGTAGCTTGTCTATTGGGGCATCTGCTGTGATCGTTTGACCACCTTGATAGCTGCGACCGGTCCAGAAGTCGACCCACTTCTCTCCGCCCGGCAAAACGATGCTGCGCGTTGTGGCATGAGGCTCAGTGACTGGATTGATCAGCAGGGAGTCGCCGAAAAAGAACTGATCGCTGACCTGCCTCAATGAGGGATCGCGGGGATACATGAACGGCAGCCCCTTCATAACGGTCTCGCCACGGCTCGTTACGCCCCATGCCGACGAATAGATGTACGGCAGAAGACGATAGCGTAATTCGTCATATTTGCGCAGAATCTGCTCGACCTCAGGGCCGTAGTGCCACATCTCGGTCTGTGACCGGAATCCATGAATGCGGAAGATTGGACAGAAGGCTCCGAATTGGAACCAGCGAATCAGCAGTTCGCGATACTCGGGAGAGGTGTATTGATCGGAAGGGCGGAAGAACCCGCCAATGTCCGTGGTCCAGTAGGGAAAGCCGGACATGCTGAAGCCCAGACCAGCGGGAATCTGCCGGCGGAGTGTTTCCCAATTTGCCGAGATATCGCCGGACCAAGATATGGTGCTGTTGCGCTGCTCGCCCGCATATGCGGAGCGCGTGAGAATCACGACGCGCTTGTCCGGTGTCGTTGCGCGTTGACCCTGATAAACCGCTGAGGTTTCAAACAAAGGGTATGCGTTGCGAACGAGTTTTCCGGGACCGAGGAAGGTGTTGTCGTTCTTCAGTGGATCGCCTTCGGGCTCCGAGGCGTCAAGCCACCACCCGTCGATGCCTGCGCTGAACAGATTCCGATCGAGATCGGACCAGAACATTTTCTGCGCCTTCGGGTTGAACAGGTCCGCCCAATTTTCGCGCTCTTTCGACTCCCCGGGCTCACCGGTGCTTGCAGCACTGGTGAGGACCAGGTGCGCCGCCTCCATCTCGTGATTGACTGCGGTCTCCGCACCAAACTTGGCCCAGACAGAAATCACCATATGAAGATCCTCGTAATGGAGGGCGGAGAGCATCTCTGCTGGATGTGGATAAGCAGTTTCGTCGAAACGCATCGCATTCCAGCCGTATTTTCCCCAATACTGCCAATCCTGCACGAGCACGTCCACCGGGATCTTTCTGTTGCGGAACTCTGCGGCGGTATCCAGAATCTGCTGCTCACTCGAGTAGCGTTCGCGGCATTGCCAAAAGCCGTACGCCCACTTCGGAAGAAGCGGAGCGGCCCCAGTGAGCTCTCGATACTGCGCTACGACCTGGGATGGTTCGGGTCCATACAGGAAGTAGTAATCGATGGCGTCTCCGGCGTGCGAACGGAAAGCCATGGTGTCAGAGGGAGCGCGAGCCGCAAGTTCGGTATCGCCTCCGGTCTCAGCCTTGACCTTGTAACTCGTGTTGGCAGCGAGATGGATCTTTGCTCCGGCGGTGAGCGGAAGCCACATGTTGTTGAGATCGATGATCTGACGTCCATCGACGGCGAGGCGAAGCTTGTCGCGGTAGTTCCCGCTGAGCAGAAAACCGTAGTCACCCTCCGCTCCCGTTTGGAAGATTCCCTCGCCATTTTCGTTCAGATTGATCGGCTCCGTGGCAGGGTTGAAGTCTGTAAGCGCGGGATTATTCCACAGCAAGCCGTAGCCCTTGCTTGAGACCAGAAACGGAATGGCTATATTTGTGTTGGCCTGCAAAAGCCTCACTGGTATATCGCGAAGGTCCAGGAAACCTTCCTGATGCTGTCCCAGACCGTATACTGACTCGCCGTCCGACAGCTGAAAGGTCTGCCCGGTTTCGGCTTCAGAGCTGGTGGAGGCCGGAGAAGGTAACAGTCGGCCGTTGGTTTGTGTCTCGTCCAGGAGATCCTTTCCATCTCTGGTGAAGAAGCGGACCGCTCCGGTATCCCGATGGATTTCAATTCTGAGATCCTTCGTAAGGACACGAAAGCCTGACTGGTCAGAGGCGGTTGTGAACGAAGTACCTGTACAGGGACGGACCACAACCGGCACCAGTGGTTCCGGTGGCAACGGGGATGAACTCGCAATGACGTGAATCACGTGATCGGAGCACAATTCGATCCGAACGACACCTGAGGGGTAGCGGATGGAAACGCCATTTGGACCTCTTTCGAGGCTCGAAGCCTCTTTACCCGAAGCTGCGTTCGTGGCTGCCAGAACGAATCCGAGGGCGAGGAGCGGGGCGGATTTTCGAAGGACCGAAAGAGACATGCGTTCAACTCCCGAGGTGCCGATGCCCCACGAGGCTTGTATTGCCGGCGCGGCATTTACGCTATGTGAGGAAGGAGGCGCACGCAATGCGAGCAGGAGCGGTGCCAACCCGCTACCCGGACATCTTGATCTTGCGACAGCTCTCAGAGATAAAAAAAGCGCTTCCCCAGTAGCAATGTGGATGTTCCTTGAGTGCAGGGCTGGTCTGCAAGGTACTGTACGGTGCCGTTCGACGTGCAGATTCTTCTATTCGTGGCACTTGCCAGAGGAATAGCGAAGGTCGTACAGTTCCTTGGATCTATCCCTGGAGGTCAGGGTATGCATGGTATCGCTGAGATCGACCCTGTTTCAGACCGAGCATCGAAGTCGAAGAGGTCGTTAGCTCCGCAAGTGGAGAAAGCGCTGTTCGATATCCTCAAGAGCGCCCCTTTTCGCGGCAGCAAACAGTCGCAGCATCTTCTGCAATACATCGTTTACAAGAGCCTTGAGGAGCATCCCGAACGCCTCAAGGAGCGGATCATCGGTGCGGAGGTTTTCGGACGGGCCATCGACTATGACACCAACGTCGACCCGATCGTCCGAGCGCGTGCGGCCGAAGTGCGGAAAAGGCTGGCTCAATACTACGTTGGTGAGGGCAAGCACAGCTCCATTCGGATTGAATTCAGTCCGGGTTCGTATCACGCAACCTTTTCGGAGAACAGCGTATCCACGTCGGACGAACCACGTTCATCAGAAGGAGCACCGCAGCATAGCGAGAATCGGACGACGGAGGGGATCAAGCCTGAATCAGGAGCGGTCGATCCAAAAGCAGTACATGCCGTGCGATCCCATCCGCGAGCAGTGCTCCTTGTATCAATTGTGGCGTTGTCTCTCATTGCAGGTGGAATCATTCAATTCAGACGGCAGCCGGCGAATCCGGTGCGCGACTTCTGGTCGCCTCTCCTCGGAGATCCAAAGCCTGCCTTGATTTATACAGGCGCAAATCCGGTTTACATGCCGAGCGAGCATCTGATTCAGCGATTCAAGGCCTCTCACCACCTCAATGAACTCGAAACCAGCGGGCACGAGTTCCTGATTCCATTGGCAGAGAATCCAAAACTCGAGCCCGGCGATTTGCTCGAGATGAAGGACCAGTTTGTGACGCTGGGTGATGTCTCCGCCAACGTCAGGGTCTCATCTTTGCTGACACACTTCGATCATCCCTTTGACCTGCGATCGGGAGGCGATGTGGCATTCGGTGATCTTCGGGATTCACCGGTGATCCTGGTGGGAGCATTCAACAATACATGGACGCTCCAGATGACCGGAGATCTTCCGTTCATCTTTGGCAGCGGCCTGACCATCAGAGAAGTGTCTGGAAGCGGTCGCCAATGGCACCCGGCTTTCGACTCTGAGGGGAAGGTCAAGATGGATTATGCCCTTGTCGCCCGGCTGCCTCATTCTAAGGCGGGCGGATCTCTCATCACGATTGCTGGAATCACTCAGAGTGGGACCCGAGCCGCGGCCGAGCTCATCACATCTGCGAATGGGATCAAGCTGCTGGCCAAATCTCTTCCTGAAGGTTGGAACAGCAAGGATCTGGAATTCGTGCTGGAGACCAAAGTGGTGAATGACATTCCCACGGATCCACGGATCGTTGCTTATCGGACCTGGTAGATTCGTGCTGCGTTCCGGGCTCGCAATCCAACCATGAAAGTACTGCACCTCTGCTGAGCACGTTCACGGAAGCTGAGTATCTCCTTCGAGATGGCTCAGAACGGCACCGTACAGCACCTTGTACATCCTTTCTACTTCAACGTTTACTGGCCCTCGTGTTTGGACCGGCAGCGTCTCGATCTGTTTAGCGATGATCGCGAAGCAGAGTTGATGCAGACCTGCCGCCGATTTGCAGTTCGAAACGAATCCCAGGACCACCTCGAACTCCGAATCACCGGGTTACGCCTCGCGCGGTTCATCGGCCGTCGCGATGCTAGTCAGGTCAATCACTACCAAGATCAGTTGGGAAGGATTTCGAGGAGGCAAGATGACGAGTTTTCGGCGTGTAGCACAGTTGATCCTGATAGTCGTGATCGGACTGTCGTCAACCTCAACGGTTGATGGGCAGTCGAAGAGTACGACAGCTACTCTCTCCGGTACGGTTTCGGATCCCTCCGGAGCCAGAGTCCCGAAAGCCACGGTGAAGCTTACGGATCCAGAGACCGGAATCGCCCGGAATGACACCACGACGCAAACCGGGGAGTTCTCGTTTCCGCTGGTGGTCCAAGGCAGCTACTCGCTGGAGGTCAGCGCTCCAGGGTTTCAAACCACAAGGCAGAACGGGATCACCCTGACTGCCGGAGACAACCTGAACATAGGGATCACTGTGACGATCGGGGCAACGGAGCAGATCGCAGTGAATGCGAGTGGGCCTCTACTTCAAACCCAGAACGCCACCATCAGCACCGACATTTCTTCCAAGCAGATTGAGGAGCTTCCACTCAATCTTCGTAACGTGCTCTCGTTCGCAACGCTCGACTCCGCAGTGAACGTACAGGGCGACCGGCAATTGCTTGGTGCAGGTGGAAGCGAAGACACTGCCGACCAGGATTATTCATTTCTGAATTTTGGAGGCGGCTACTTTGGGAACAATCTTTTCCTCCTTGAGGGCGGTTACGATGTGGCTCAAGGTTGGGGAGGAGTGCTGTATGTTCCGGCGCCGGAGGATACGGACCAGGTCAAGGTAACGAGCTACTCTTTCTCTGCGGAATACGGCTTCAGTACCGGGAATGTGATCAGCATGACCACCAAGGCGGGCACCCGCGATTACCACTTTGTCGCTGACGAATACATCCGAAATCCGAAGCTGGACGCCAACCTCTATTTCAACAATCTGAACGGTGTGCCGAAGCCAAACGATCATCGGAATCAGTTTGGAATCGCCGGTGGCGGTCCTCTGTATATTCCGGGAATCTATAAGCAGAGGGACAAGACTTTCTTCTTTGCGCACTACGAGGGATTGCGGCTCCAGGGCGGCCTCACATATAGTGCACAGGTGCCCACCTCGGCTCAGTTAGGTGGAGATTTTTCTGCGCAGCTGACGACCACTCTGTTGGGGACCGATTGTCTCGGCAGGCCCATCTATCAGGGACAGATCTACAATCCTTACTCCCTATCAACCTGTCCCGGTGGCGGGGTAGTTCGCAATCCCTACCCAGGGAACGTCATTCCGTCGTCAGGCGTGGGAGGAATCGATCCTCTTGCGAATAAGTTCGCAACTGGAAACTACTGGCCCGCTCCCCAAAACCCGGGTGGCGGATTCAACTTCAACACAACAGTCACTGCGCCCACGACCTCCAATGAGTGGGGATTCCGGATCGATCACAATATCAACGCAAACAATCGAATCTACGGCCAATACTCGAACAAGCACGAAGGGAAGGTTCAGACAGGAGCATTCTACGGGGCCGACAACGTTGCGGGGCCATACGTATTTGATCCGAATAATCGCTTGTTCGGTGTTCTGGGATATTCTCACGTGTTCTCGCCGACCTTCATCCTGAGCGGGAGCCTGTTCTTCATTCGCAATCCGGGCGGAAACAACGTCCAGGGCTATCCGTTCAAGCCCTCTTCGCTCGGCCTGCCCGGGATCCTGGATTCCTGGACACCGCAATTTCCGCAGGTTGGGTTTGGAAATACCTTTAGCGGAAGCGGCTTCTATGCTCCCCTGGGAGCAACGCAGGGCTCAGGTGAAGCGAGCTTTCCGCAGAACAATGGGAGTCTGACTCTTGATGTGAACAAATCCCTCAAGGCGCAATCTATTTCGATTGGGTACATGGGCGTCTGGCAGACCGACGACGGCGGCAGGCTTATCCCCACAGTTTTCAATTTCAGCAACCAGATGACTGCTGGTCCTGATCCATCGAATTTCAAGGGCGAAAGCGCGGGTGATGCTCTTGCTTCCTTCATGGTGGGCGCGGGGAACCCCGGCGCAGGTGCCGCCGGATCGACTGGGTTCAATGCATTTCCCGCGCCGACTTACTACCTGCATGGGATGTACATTCAAGACGATTGGAAGGCGACCCGCCGGCTGACTTTGAATCTGGGCTTCCGCTTCGATCTGCAGATGCCGCCGACAGCCCGCCACAACCAGCAGGCGTATTTTGATCTTCACGCGCTGAACCCAATCAGCTTGACGACCGGCATTCCGGTTTATGGCCAAATCGTCTACAACACTCCGGGAGATCGCGGACTATATAGAAAGAACCTGAAAGACTTCGCGCCCCGCCTCGGGTTTGCATACTCTGTATCTCCGAAGCTGGTTGCCAGAGGTGGATACGGCATCTATTACGCCAGAAACTTCTACGGCGGAAATGGTCCTAACCCGGGATACTCGACTTCCTCGGCCTGGACTTCATCGGCTGATGGAGTTCATGTGATAACGCCTCTTGCGCAGGCGTTCCAGTCTGGTCTTGTGCCGGTCACCGGAAATAAACTCGCAGGCCTTACCCAAGTTGGGCAGAGTCCGAGCGTGGTTAATCCATATAGACCTGATCCTCTAACGCAGCAGTTCAGCTTCGGACTGCAATATGCCTTTGCTCCCAATGACGTGCTCGACGTCAATTATGTTGGAAGCCGCGGAAGGCGGATTACGCTGGGCGGCATGAACTACGGCCAGTTGGACCCGAAGTATCTCACCATGGGCTCAGCTCTGAACGAGGTCCTTCCAGTCAATCCGTATGCGGATGCATTGAGCAAGCTTGGGCTTCCCGCCCCGAGCTGTCCCTACACTGTGGCTCAATCGCTTATGCCGTACCCAGAATTTTGCGGAGCCGTCTCGGCCCAGAATGAACCGGTCGGGATCAATAACTATAACGCGCTGCAGACAAGCTTCAAACATCGATTTGGCGCGGGTCTTGTCTTTACAGCCTCATACACATTTTCGAAGTTTATGTCGGATGTAGGCGGCCCGGAAGAGTGGGGGTCCATCAACGGCGACCAGGGAGGCTCGGGTATCCGCAATTTCTATGACCTCAAGGCCGATTGGTCCGTTGATGGCGCGGATATTCCGCACTCCCTTGTCCTGAATTATGTGTACGACCTGCCTGTTGGACGAGGAAAGAAAGTCGGCGGCGGGATGAACCGAGCTGAGGATGCAGTGGTGGGCGGCTGGCAATTGTCGGGAATCACTACGGCGCAGAGCGGCTTCCCGATGTCGATAGGCGCCGGCGGAAACGCGGCTACTGTGTTTGGCGGGAATCAACACGCGAATCTAAGTGGCGAGCCGTTCAAAACCGGCCACTGCGGGGGCACGAACGGAGTCCCCGAGATTCCGGTAGGAACAAAGTACTGCTTCTTCAACCCGGCTGCGTTTTCGGCGCCCGATGCTTTCACCTTCGGCGATGCTCCCCGTTACTTCTCCAAACTGAGGGCACCCGGATATGTGAACCAGGATTTCACCTTGGGTAAATGGTTCAGCTTCACGGAAAAACTACGAATGCAATTCGGGCTACAGGTGTTCAATGCTTTCAACCATGCCAACTTCGGCATACCAAACGCCGGTGTCGGAAGTCCCACCATGGGGTTAAGCTCAAGCACCCAAGGGGCTAGACAAATGCAGGGTGTACTGAAGCTGACTTATTAGAATAGCCAACTATGCGGTGGAACATACTCGCAATCTGCCTGGCGGCCGTATTCACGAACTTGATGGTGAATGCGGCCGTCGTGGGACAGAGGTCGGGACGGTCCGTTGAGAGTCTGGTGACGGAAGCTCGAGCAGCTCAGTCGAAGGGCGATTTCAATTCCGCTGCCGATCTCTATCGAAAAGCAGTTGGGATTGATCCGTCTGTTGCAGAACTCTGGGCCAATCTCGGGCTCATGTACCACGAACTGAAGAATCCGCCGCAGGCTATTGAAAGCCTTTCGAGAGCAGCGCGTTTGAAGCCATCCCTTTACGTCCCTCAGCTGTTTCTTGGAATCGAATACCTCGAACTCAAGCAAGCGGCTCAAGCGCTGCCACACCTCGATCGCGCCACAAAGATGGATCCCTCGGATCCACAGGCCCTGCTCGCTTTGGGAAAAGCGCTGGAGATGCTGGATCGCCCGGATCGCGCCGCCGATGCTTATGAGAAAGCGACCCAATTAACTCCGCGAGATGGGAACGCCTGGCTGAAACTTGGGACCGCCTACCTGCAGCGGGTGGAGAGAGATGCTCGCGCAATGACATCAACCTACAGAGATTCTCCCTACTATCATCTACGGGCGGCAGAGACGCTTGCGGAGCAGGGCAAACTAGCTCAGGCGGAGAAAGCCTATGAGGCGACTCTGACGTCGCGATCACCTCCACCCTGCGCTCACGCCGAATTTGGAATTACATTGCTTCAGGAAAATCGAGTGGCCGAAGCGCGCAGGCAATTCGACTTTGAAGCAAACGGCCCACAGCATTGCGAATTGGCTTTGCTGGGCAATGCAGTAGCGGACCTCATCGATGGACATACTGAGGTCGCGCTCAAAGAGGTCCTATCAGTTGCGACGAATGATCCTGCTTTTGTCAGGTCGAATCTCTATCTCTTCCGCAATGCAATGTCGCGCGGTCGTGCTCAGGAACTCTTGAATCTTGCGCGTGCACAAGGTGACTCTGACCATTCATCGCCTGAACTTGCCTCGCTCATCGAGCAGGAAATTCTTTCCGATGAAACATTCGGCGCTCCGGGCTTTGTGACAGCAGCGCCGCAGACGGGATTCCTGAGGACCGGATCGAATCGAACGGGCAAGCCGTCCGCCTGTGATCAAGTTCTGAAGGAAGAGATTCAGTCGCTGGCCGCCTCTCAACAGCAGCTCTTCGCATCCTGCTCCTTTTACACGGGAGACTATCGAAATACATCCAGGTCTGCTGAACTCCTGAAAGCGAGCCCGGCGACCAAAGTCCAAGGACTTTATTGGGGGAGTAAGGCCGATCAGAAGTTGGCGGTAGCGGCACTGAGCCGCGCAGGAGAACTTGATCCGGACTCGTCTCGCATGCATGTTTTGATTGGCGACGTTTTGCGCCAGAGACGACTTTGGAGTGAAGCCGAAGCGGAATACAGAAAAGCAGCTGCAATCGACCCGAAGAGCCGGTCTGCCCGCCTTAGTCTGGCGATCGTCTTATTCACCGAACTGAAGCTGGATGAGTCTTTTCAAATCGATCAGTCTCTTCTGGCCGAGGCAGCGGAGGATCCTGAAGCGAATCTTCTGGCTGGAGAGATTCTTGTCCAGCAAAACGAGCTGGGAAAAGCCGAGCCGTATTTGTTGAAGTGCCGGAATCTCGCGGGGGACCTCGCGCCTCGTCTACACGTTCTGCTCGGGAAGGTTTACGCGGAAACCCGAAGAGTCGCCGGTGCGATTGATGAGTACAAACAGGGGCTTGCCGGTGACGAGAACGGCAGCGCTCACTATCAGCTAGGTCGACTGTATCTGAAAGCCGGCAACAAAGCGGCTGCTGAAGAGGCATTCACCGAATCGAAGCGTCTCGTGAAGGAATGGAATAGCCGTGCCTTGGCGGGGGCAGAGCAGACGGACACGGACGCGAGCCCTAACTAGTCAAAAAAGGGAAGATCCAAGTATGAATCGAAGATCATTTTTCGCGGGCGGGTTCTCGGCGCTCGCTCTAGCTGCGATGGCAAATGCATTGGAGCAGTCGCAGCTTTTTGAGGGTGAGGTTCCCAAGGGACCTTTCCTGCCTTTCTGGGAATCACTGAAGTCCTATCGATCTCCGGACTGGTTCCGGGATGCGAAATTCGGGATATGGGCGCACTGGAGTCCGCAATGTGTACCCGAGCAAGGTGATTGGTATGCCCGGAACATGTATATCGAGGGCATGCCCCAGTATGAGTATCACGTCAAGCGATACGGGCACCCCTCGAAGTTCGGCTACAAGGATATTTGTCACCTATGGAAAGCGGAGCGGTGGGACCCCGATTCGCTGATGAAGCTCTACAAGAAGGCGGGTGCTGAGTACTTTGTTTCCCTGGCCACCCATCATGACAACTTCGACTGCTGGCACTCAAAGCATCAGCCATGGAACTGCGTGAACGTGGGTCCGAAGCGCGACATCGTCGGCGGTTGGGCGAAGGTCGCTCGAGAGAACGGATTGCGATTTGGAGTGAGCTACCATGGGACTCCGCATCGAGTGTGGGATGAGTTTCTTCCTGTTCGGTACAAGAGCGATAGAACTGGCCCACTCGCTGGCGTACCTTACGACGGAATCGAGACGATCACTGATGGAAAAGGGAAGTGGTGGGACGGCATGGATCCGCAGATGATCAATGGCAAGCCTCACCAGAAGAGCAGCCCTTGCCCAGAGTTTGTGCAGCAGTTCATGCTGCGCGTGCAGGATGTAATCGATCGCTATAATCCGGACATTTTGTGCTTTGATGACAATGCGCAATTTGATTTCGATAAGGGGGGAAAATTCGCGCCGGATTTGGGGGTATGGTTAGGGATTCCTGATCTCGCTCCTCAAATCATGGCTTACTACTACAACAAGAACATGCAGGCACACGGCGGCCATCTGGAGGGAGTGCTTAATCTCAAGGTGGTTCCAGAGCCGGTATGGGGTACTCTCACGCGGGACTTCGAGATGTCTCTTGCTGACGAACTACAAAAGGAGCCGTGGCAGACAGAGGCGTGTATCGGAGGCTGGCATTACGATCGTTCGGTTTTTGAGAATCATAGATACAAGAAGGCTTCGTTCATCGTTCCGTTCCTTGTCGATATCGTCAGCAAAAACGGCAATCTACTGCTCAGCATTCCTCTGCCCGGGCATGGAGAACCAGACAGCGATGAAATCGCATTCCTCTCAGAAGTCGCTGACTGGCAGCAAGTAAATTCCGAAGCCATCAAAGGCACTCGGCCATGGACGATCTATGGCGAGGGTCCATCAACAGAAGTTCGAGATGTCCCCTCGTATCAACTTTCGAGGATAAAGTTCGACCACACGGACATACGTTTCACCACAAAGGGGGAGACGCTCTATGCCATTGCTTTGGGGTGGCCACCTAATGGGAAGCTGCTCATCAAATCATTGGCTGTGAACTCCTCAAACTACCCTCATCAGATTAAGAAGATAGAGTTGCTCGGCTCGAAATCCGATCTCAAATGGAATCGAAGCGGACGGGGATTGGAGATCCAGGTCCCCAGTGAGCCCCCCTGTAAACACGCCTTCTCGTTTCGGATTCTAAGCAGCTGAGCAACGCAGAAATCTGAGAGAACCTCCCCCGAAGAACGATGCCATTCTCAGAAAGTGGTCGATGGAGTAGTAAGCTGCGTGCCTGTGACTGCTCCACGCAACCACGTGGTCGATCCCTGACAAGTCAGCGTGATTCTAAGGGAACTTATCTCCGGCTGAGGTCTGCTGCCTGTTGTGCAACGAGCAAAAGACCGTGGCTACGAGCCTCGGTCTCGAGAGAGGCGAGCTCCGAATCCGCCTTGGCTGCATCACCTTTCCTTCGTTCGAGCTCAGCTGCAATGAGCTTTGCCTTGAGCTGAGTCGGGAGGAAGCCATGGGCCTTGGCGACCTCAAGGGCGTTTTGCAGTGCAAGCCGAGCTTCAGCTGCCTTCCCGTCAAACCCATCCACGCGCGCGGCCTCGATCTGGAAATTGCAGCGTACGTAGGGATTGGTGGTACGTTTCGCAATCGCTCTGACCGAGTCTATAGCCTTCAACGCTTCTGCTGTCTTGCCTTGATCGACGAGCGCATGCGCCAGGTCACCGACAGTGGCGATTTCCTGGTCCTGAGAGTCGACCTTGTGGAACTGCTCGCGAGCTTTGACAAGCAGTTTCTCGGCCATGTCGGACTTCCGTTGCGCGATATGCAGCGTGGCCAGCGAAGCGCGAGACTCGTTCAGCCCCAGTTGATCGCCCAACGCCTCTCGTATTGAGATGGCTTCTTCAAATTGAGAGCGGGCTTCAGTGAAGCTTGCCTGGGCGAGCCGGACCTCGCCGAGACTGTTCACGGCTTCGGACAGGAGCGCGCGATCGCCCATCGCCCGGACGAGCGGAGTCGCATACTGCAGATTCTTGAGTGCGCTCGCGAGGTCTCCTTGCTGAAAATAGATATGGGCAATATTGATGGCAGCACCGGCGTCGCCACCTTTGTCTCCGAGCTGCCTGGCGATTGTCTGCGCCTGTGTATACATGGATCGAGCGGGTTCCAGATCCCCTTGCGCCCATAGAATGTTGGCAATGTTGTTCAGTGCGATGGATTCGGCGAGCTTGTTGCCGATTTCGCGCATGATGGAAAGAGTCTTTTGATACCGCTCGAGAGCTTCGCGGTGGCGACCCTGCCGCTCGAGGACGCTGGCAATCTGGTTGATAGCAGCGCCCTCGCTGTACCGATTGCCAACTTCACGGGCCATTTTGAGCGACTTTTGATAGTGATCGAGAGCGGCCGGCAAGTCACCTTGCATCAATCGAATCGTGCCGAGATTTCGCAGCATGTTCGACTCGCCATTCCTATCGCCGACCTTGGAATAGGAAACGAGAGCATCATTCGTCAACCTGAGAGCGTCGTCCATCTCTCCAAGATTCAAAGCAGCCCATGCCTGGGCATATTGTGCCCGTGCGGCGAGAAGACGTGCGCCACGACTCTGCGCTTGCTGCACAGCGCGCGCAGCGACCTCTTTTTCCTGTTTGAAGTCATCAGAGCTTTCGAGCGCGGATGCCGCGGCAAGATCGATGCGTGGGTCGCCGCTGGCTGGAAGGGGCAAGTTCCGCATATTGGCAACGGTCTCAAGCGCATCTTTGGGTGTTCCTGCGGACGTTTGCACGGCGGCGAGACGTAGCGCATATTCGAGATTGTCTGGATACATGCGAACGAGAGTTCGGTAGGTGTCAGTCGCCTTGTCCCACTCGTGATTTGATTCGTGAAATCTGCCTTCGACCCACAACTGCTCACTCTGCGGAAGTTGACTTGCGAGTGAGCCCGCTTGCCGCGCCTCAGATTTGGATTTCTCATCAAAGCCCAATTGGCCCCACGCCTCGGCCAGCGCAGCGTGGATCAGCGGATGATTCGGCTCTACTGCTGCCGCTTTCACAAGATTGTCGCGGGCGCCTCCCGGATCCCACTGGCGCAACTTTGACAGTCCTTCGGAATAGAGTCGGGCCGCAATCGGATTCTGGGGAATGGTGGCTGCGATTTTCGTAACTTCAGTGCCTTCGATGTCGCCGATCCCAAGTTTAGTGCGAAGGTCGCTGCCGATCTGCGAGAGCAATGTAAGAAGCTTTGATTCAGTTCCGGTTTCAGGGATGGAGGCAATCATCTCTCCTGTTCGCGCATCTTGCAGACGCGCATCAACTCGAAGCTGAGCGTTCGCATCTTCTCCCGCGTGAAGGTAAGAGCCGGTAACCACATAGTCGACGTTAAGGTTCTTGCGGAGCCGCCCCAGCGTTTGCGTCGAGAATGCACGTGCCTCGCGGAGATCCAGATCCCTTCGAGCCCGAGCGACATCTTCGCCCGATACAACACGGAAACGACCTCCGGCAGCGAGTTCAGACGACAACACCTCAGAAAACGCGGTCGAGAGCCATGCATGCTCTGGACGGCCGGTAAGGTTTTCGAAACCAAGGACCGCGATGGATGGCCGCACAACGTCTTGAGACTTGTGAACGGCAGGCGTTTTTGAAAACGGAAGGATCTTTGCCTTTCGCGCATAGATGCCGGCCAGAGCAAGAACGACCAAGGCGAGCACTGGGACAGCGATGCGCCATGGCAGCCTCGAAACCGGCCTCGGAACGGCGCGCTCGACATTCGCAATGGAGGGTCCGGAGGGCTGTCGCTCGAGCTCGCGGAAGTCTGCCAACATCGCAGAGGCGTCCTGGTAGCGAGCTTCGCGATTCTTTTGTAGGGCCTTATTGATGATTCTTACGAGTTTCTCCGGCAAGGCGGGATTGAGTGTCGATAGCGGCACGGGATCGCGGTTGAGGATGGAATCCAAAACCAAGACTGGTGTCTTGCCCGGAAAAGCCTGCTCACCCGTGGCCATCTCGTAGAGCACGGCGCCGAGAGAGAACAGGTCTGATCGACAATCCAGATCTTCCGAGCGAATCTGCTCAGGAGACATGTAGGAGAGTGTGCCAATGATCAGACCCGCCGTCGTGAGGTCGCCGGTATTCTCCGTTTTGCCGGCGCCGACTGGCGACCACTGGGGGGCCGTGACCTGCGAGGTCTGCTTTGCCAGTCCGAAGTCGAGGATCTTAACCTGATTTCTCTCAGTGAGAAATATGTTGGCTGGTTTTAGATCGCGGTGAATAATTCCGTGGCTGTGCGCCGCCTCAAGGGCTGACAAGATCGGGATCGCGATTTCCACCAGCCGTTCGATAGGGAGGGGCTTGTACCGGATGACGTCGCTGAGGGTTTGTCCTTTTAGGAATTCCAGTGCTATGTAAGGATGACCCTCGAAATCTCCCACGCCGTAAACGGTGCAGATATTCGGGTGGTTCAACGTGGAGGCGGATCGAGCTTCACGTTCGAATCGTTCACGTGCGCGCGGGTCACGCTGCAGATTTTCACTCAGGAACTTGAGAGCCGCTTGCCGGCCAAGGCGAGTGTCGACTGCTCGATAGACGACACCCATGCCCCCGGAGCCAATGCGCTCGACGATACGGTAAGATCCAACCTGCTTCGCAATCAGCGAGTCCTGTTCAGCGGACGCGGCGCTACCCGGAGGAAGTTCGGCTTGCGAGTGGCTGAATTCGCGGGTGACCTCGATGGACCGTAAAAAAGATTCAACGTCGTTCCGTAGATCAGGATCACCTTCGCAGGCGGAATCAAGAAAGCGAGGACGCTCTTCGGGACGAAGACCTGACGCACTATCTGCAATCTGGCAGATCTGCTGCCACCGCTCAGACATTAACGAATCGCCTCGGGTCGAGTTTGTCCGTAGCTGAGAGGCGCGCCCGCGGCGACCTCCTTCTCATGAGCCATTCTTGCGTGGCTCATTCCAGCATGAGACGTGAGCTGAGTATCGGCGATTTCGTCATCGCGCAGAAATCGGCCACTAATTGTGGTCAAAATCAAGTTTGAAAGCCTTGGCTGAATGGAGTCGTCCGGAGAGTAGGACGGGCGCAACCGGGCGTCATGGCGATGTCTTACAGCGCTACCTTCTGTGCCGGAGCCACTCATAATCCCGGAGGACGCAAGTTTACCACAACCCCAAAACCGGCCCGCGCCTGAAGTCGACAGCCACAGAACTGTTTCTTATGCGTACGTAGGCAACACAGTGTTACCTCGACACAGCTTGCCACATATGTGGGCGGCCTCGTCATTCGGGCGAGTTCAAAGCAATCCGCGCTGTGATAGCATTCCCACCAGCATTCCCCAGAAATAGCTCCTGATGTCATCCAAAATAGGGGAGGATCAAAGCCTTGGCTCTGACCATCGCCGGTCTTTCAAAGACATATCCGAACGGGGTAAAAGCGCTCCAGGACATCTCGCTCAGCATTGGCAACCACATGTTCGGGCTCCTGGGGCCGAACGGCGCCGGCAAGAGTACATTGATGCGAACGATTGCGACGCTGCAAGCCCCGGACGCCGGAAAAATCGATCTTGACGGGCTCGATGTGTTGGAGAACAAGAGGGAAGTCCGCAGAATTCTCGGATACCTGCCGCAGGAGTTTGGCGTCTATCCGAAGGTCTCCGCCCTCGACATGCTTCATCATCTTGCCGTCATGAAGGGCATCACCAGCAAGAAGGAACGCAGCGAGATCGTCGACGCTCTTCTGCAGCAGACGAACCTCTGGGACTCTCGGAAGAAGTCGCTCGGAACCTATTCGGGCGGAATGAAGCAGCGCTTTGGAATTGCACAGGCGTTGCTCGGCAATCCGAAGTTGATCATTGTGGATGAGCCGACGGCAGGGCTCGACCCGGCGGAGCGCAACCGCTTCCTAAATTTACTCAGCTCTATCGGACGAGAGGTCATCGTGATTCTTTCGACGCACATCGTGGATGACGTCCGCGAGTTGTGTCCACGCATGGCGATCATCGCAAAGGGCAGGGTTCTGCTCGAAGGTGCTCCATCCGAGGCTCTAACCGCGCTGGATGGGAAGATCTGGTCGAAGGTGGTGGTGAGCGATGAAGAACTGAAGACGCTCGAGTCGGAGATGCAGGTGATATCGACGCACCTCATCGCAGGCCAGCACGAGGTTCGCATCTATTCCGATTCAAATCCTGGTGACGGGTTCAAGCCCGTCGAGTCAGGACTTGAAGACGTGTACTTCCTGAGCCTGGCGCGAAGCGCAAAGAACTAGAACCGGGAGACGACAATGCGACTGTTCTGGGAGTTCTTCCGATTCGAAATCAGATTCCGTCTCAAGAGCATCTCCACTTACGTCTACTTCGCAATCTGGTTTTTCTTCAGCTTCTTCTGTATCGCGTCAGAGAATTTCGGCCCGATCGCTTCAGGCAACGGCAAGGTGCTGCTGAACGGACCCTTCGCGAATGTCTATAACGATACGTTCGCATGTTTCTTCGGGCTGATCGTGATTGCCGCGATCTTTGGGACCTCGATTCTTCGTGACTTCCAGCGCGATACAACCCAGATTCTCTTCACAAAGCCGATTACGAAGTTCGCATACCTTGGCGGCAGGTGGGCAGGTTCGTTTGTCACTACGGTCTGCGTCTTCTTCGGCCTTATCCTGGGCGAGATGGCAGGTACTCTTCGGCCCGCGGATCCGACGAGGCTTGCGCCCACTCATCTCTGGTGGTACTTCCAGCCGTTCCTCTCCATCGTCATTGTCCAGATCTTTCTGACGGGGACGTTGTTTTTTGCTGTTGCGGCCCTTACTCGTCGAATTTTCATCGTGTATCTGCAGGGCGCAGCGCTATTCATGATCTACCTGATGGGAATCGCCGCGTTCTCCACGACGCGAGCTGTCCATCTGTTCTGGCCGGGGGTCTTCGATCCGATCGGCGTGATTCTGAACGATTCCATCACGCGCTATTGGACCGTGGTCGATAAGAACGCGCAGCTCTATTCGTGGTCACTGCATTCGGCCGGCGGAGTGTTTCTCTATAACCGGCTGCTGTGGATCGCGGTGACTCTGCTTTGCCTTGGCCTGCTGTGGCGCTTTTTCCCAATGTCACTGGAGGCGCTTACCTCCCGGACCAGCCGGCGAAGAGCGCGCCAGGCCGAGGAGGAAGATGATGAGCCCCGGCCCGCTCGCAGCCGTGCTGTTGCTCCAATCCCGTCGGTGCATCAGGTGTTCGGTCCCTCAACATCGAGAGCGCAGTTCCTCAGCCTGACCCGATTGAGAGTCCAGAATGTTGTGCGTGACGTTCCATTCTGGGTGTTGTCTGTTCTGATGGCGAGCTTTGCTCTGGTCGACGGTCACTTTGCCGGACGTGTTGAAGGCATCAACGTCTGGCCCGTGACCTATCTGATGCTGCAAGCGGTAGAAGGCAATGCGATGCTCTTCTTCTTCATTGTGGCAACTTTCTATGCCGGGGAACTGATCTGGCGCGAGCGCGATACCCGCTTCGAAGGAATCCACGATGCGTTGCCGATGGGAGAACCAACAGACTGGCTTTCGAAGCTGACCGCTTTGTGCGCGGTTGAACTAGCGATGTTAACCGTGGCTGGCCTGTGCGGCATCGTGATGCAGACGGTGGCAGGCTACTTTCGCTATGAGCTGGTGCAGTACTTCAAAGAACTCTACCTGATCACCTTCTTCCAGGTGCTCATCTTCGTTCTCTTCGCGCTTTTCGTGCAGACGATCGTCAGCAACAAATTCATCGGACATGCGATCGTAGTAGGCGCATTTCTGATGCAGATCATCCTGTTCAACTACGGATGGGAGAACACACTTTACCTCTTTGGGGCCATTCCGCCGTACACCTACTCCGACATGAATGGCTACGGCCATTTCGTCAAGCCGCTCTTCTGGTCCATCACATACTGGGTGAGTGTTTCGGCACTTCTTGGCGTGCTGTCCATCGGACTCGCGCGGCGCGGAGCGGAAACGTCACTGAAAGCACGTCTTCATCAGCTTCGCCAAAATGCTCTCGACATTGCTCCGGCGGCCATTGTATTTCTGCTTCTCGCGATTGGCAGCGGAAGCTGGTTCTACTACAACACGCATGTGCTGAATGAGTACTTGAACAACAAGCAGCGGCGGCAAATACAGGCCGACTACGAGAGAAACTTCAAACGTTACGAGCATGTGCCCCAGCTGAAAGTGCTGGAGGCCGACTCGCACATCGACATCCTTCCTGACAGCCGTTCATTCACCGGAACCGGGCACTACCTGCTCGAAAACAAGACGACCGGTGCAATCAGCCAGATTCACATAACCAACCAGCAGCAGTCCGTGAGCGATGTTGCGTTCGATCGGCCATTTCATGTTCAATCGGCGAGTCCGCGGAATCTCTACGTGATCTATGCGCTCGAAAAGCCACTTGCCCCCGGTGAAAGCATGAATATGACTTTCAGGGTGAGCAAGTTCAGCCACGGGTTCAATGATGGACACGAGCGTGCTGAGCTGGCGTACAACGGCACCTTTGTTGATTCAGGGTTCTTTCCGACTATCGGTTACGACCCGAATATCGAGATCGTGGATCCGCGAAGGCGTCGCGAAGAACACCTCGGCGACCTGGAATTGTTGCCGGCAAGGGGAGATAAGGAGGCGAGTCTGGTTAATCTGTTCTCGCCCCAGGCTGACTGGATCCACTATCGAACCACGATCAGCACATCCGCCGATCAGATTGCGCTTTCGCCCGGCTATCTTGTGAAGGATTGGAAAGAGAACGGTCGTCACTACTTCACCTACGATATGGGCGATGTTGAGATGGCCGACTTTTTTGCCTATATCTCTGGAGCATATGAGGTGACACGCGACACTTATCGAGGCGCCGCCGGCCCGGTCGCCCTCGAGGTCTACCATCTGCCTGCGCACAAGTTCGATGTGCAGGACATGATGGATGCGTCAAAAGCGGGTCTCGCTTATTACGAGAAGGAGTTCAGCCCGTTTCAGTTCCGCCAGTTCCGGGTGATTGAGTTCCCCCGCTACCGAAGCTTCGCGCAGTCATTCCCAAACACGGTTCCTTATTCCGAAGGAATCGGCTTCATCGAGAGAATGCAGAAGCCAACGGACATAGACTTCACGTACTTTGTGACGGCACATGAACTGGCTCATCAATGGTGGGGACATCAGCTGATAGGCGGACGCGTCGCAGGATCCAACATGATGTCAGAGACGCTGGCCGAATACTCCGCACTGATGACGATGCGCCACAAGTACGGCGATGACAACATGCACAAATTCCTGAAATACGAGCTTGATCGCTACCTTCGCGGGCGAGGAACCGAGGCGCGCCGTGAGGAGCCGCTGGCGCAGGTGCAGCAGGAGGCGTACGTCTGGTACCAGAAGGGTGGACAGATCATGTACGCGCTTTCCGACTACATTGGAGAGGAGAAGCTCAACCAGGCGCTGAAGAGCTTCCTGATGCAGTATCGATATGCGAATGCCGGAACATCGCAATCGGCGCCATATCCCGATACCCGGCAGCTGGTGGCGGCATTGCGCGCGCAAACTCCAGAGAATCTGCACTACTTTATCGACGATTCGTTTGAGAATATCGTGCTCTACGATAACCGTGTGGAGTCAGCCAAGGTGACGCCCACGGCAGACCATAAGTACAAGGTCACGCTCGTGGTTGAGTCGCACAAGATGAAGTCTGACGGTAGCGGCAACGAAACGCCAATGACGGTGAATGATCTGATTGACATCGGGGTATTCACCGGCGCGAAAGAAGAAGAAAAGCCGCTTTACCTGCAGAAGCATTGGGTACACGACGGTAAGCAGACAATTGAAGTCGTGGTGGATAAGATGCCGTCCCGCGCCGGCATCGATCCGCAGAACAAACTGATCGACCGCAACGGGGACGACAATGAGATGGATGTCTCCAAGTAGAGAGTCACCATCGCGACTAGACGACATTCGAGTTCCCCCGAAGTGAATCACCAGCCATGTTGTCAGAGAGAATGGCCACGATTACGATCAACTTAGCGCGATCGTCGGCATAAATGCCGTGGACGCGGCCCTGCATCAAGCTCTGCCGCGTCCAGGGACTTTCAAAAGATAGGGTCCAGCTTAGCTAAGTGCGATTTTGAGCGCTGCTCCGTAGCTGTTCGCAATCGGCAAGCCATGAGGCATGTCGAAATGCAATGCATCTGCTTCCTGGGTCCACTTGACCGGCGCATCCGAACCAACCACAGTGACATTCTGAATCTTGCCCGGGTTGGTTTTGCTCGAAGATCCCATCGATTCGATCTTGGCGCGCCTCTCGGGCCATCCCATGAAGATTGCGTAGATCACATTGTTCGCTTTGTTGCGAGTGAATCGTATGTCATTGCTTCCCATCGTGCTGATGCTTGCGCCTTGAAATGGCCCACTCTTGACCGAATTCGGTCCCTCGCCGTAGACAGTCCATGGGCGAGTTTCAAAAATGGCTTCGCCGTTGATCTTCAGCCATGCTGCAATTTCATCGAGGACTGCCATCTCTTTGCTGTCGATGGTGCCATCCGGTCTGCCGGGGAAGTTGAGAATGAAAGTGCCGTTCTTGCTAACCGTATCGACCAGCCAATGTATCGCATCGCGCGGGGGCAGATAACTTCCGAAGGCTCCGGGGCCTTCAGACAGACTGCGCCGATAGTGCCATTCGCCAATGCAGGTCTCTGACTGCCATGCGTAGGGCATGATGCCGCTCGTCAAGCCGCGTTCGTAGTCGGCCACCACCGCTTTGGCCAGCTTGTCAGGAACGTTTTTGATGTTCAGCACGGCTTCCATTTTGCCGCGGGTCTTCAGGTTGTGGTTGTAGAAGTATGCGCCGACGTTCATGCCTCCCCAGCCCAGTGGAAGCAGCGCGTTGTCGAAGTAGAGCAAGTCGGGGTCGTGCTGATCGATCAGGTCGCGCGTACGGTCATAGAAGTTCTTCACGTACGAGGCATCCGGCAGCGCATCTTTGGGGTGCTTGGGACCGTAGAGCATCTGTGGATCGAGCCCATCCCACCATTGGCCTTTGCCTTCGGCTCTGGTCATTCGACCGTCGTAGGAAACTCCTGCTTCCGGTCCAGCTTTGTCGGCTCCATGCGAGGTTTGGAACCACCACCAGTTTCGTGCCTGATGGACCGTCACGCCAAAGCGGAGTCCGTGTTTGCGCGCGGCAGCAGCCCATTCTCCCACGACGTTGCGGTGTGGTCCATGGTTCACCGCATTCCAGGGCTGATGCTTCGATCCCCAGCAATCAAAGCCATCGTGGTGATTGGCCAGTGCGATAAACAGGCGCGCTCCGGCGTTCTTATATCGCTCGATCAGGGCCTCTGGTTCCCAGTTGAGGAGCGTCCACTGTGCGCACAGGTCCTTGTATCCGAACCTGGATAGATTGCCGTAGTGCGACTTCTGGTAAGCATAGTCGGGAGAACCCTCCTCATACATGTTGCGCGCGTACCAGTCGCCGAATTCGGGAACGCACTGTGGACTCCAATGCGCCCAGATGCCGAACTTGGCGTCGCGATACCACTCGGGCGCGTCATAGTTTGACAACGAATCCCAGGTCGGCTGATAGGGTCCTTCGCCATTGAGTCCATTGATGGGCGCCTGCATGGGAACACCATCCCAGGAACCACTTGGCAATTCAGGCGCTTCGCCCCATGCCGTGGGCGACCAGTCGGAGTTGTTGAGCTTCTTCTCCACAATCTTCCCGTCAACCAGCGCGTAGAAAACACGCTGACTCTCGGGCGTCGCGCAAAACTCTTCGTAGGTCTGATGGAGATGGTTAAAGCCGGAGGTCGCGCCTGCGGCTTGTTGACCTTTCGCCGAAATGGCCGTGCTTGCGGCTGCGGCGGTGATCAGCTTACAGAACTCTCTTCTTTGCATCTCCGTTCATCCTCTCTCGTAATCTCCGGATACTTCAGCCACGTAGTCAGATATCAGCGGAACCGAACGTCCGCGATCGCGGGCATTTGTCCACCGATGCCAATGTCCTGAAAAGAATGCGCGATGGTCGAAAGTTGCGATTGATGGCTCGCTGCTCTAAGAGGTTTCGCTTGACTTGCGAATGGGAAGTAAACGATAACTGAAACGATGAAATTTCACCAGATACAATTCCGGTTGTCAAGGTGAGGGATGGAAATCGTTTGTTCATGTGGCTCTGAACACGATACCGTCAAACAGCAATGCGGCTCTCCCAGCACTCTGCGATTGAAGGAACAAGCCCGGTGCAAACTACAGATTCGGCATGGAGTGACCTGTGACAGTTCGCCTGAAAGATATTGCTAACGAGCTCGGTTTATCGGTGGTAACGGTTTCGAAGGTGTTGCGAGATCACCCGGATATCGGAGCTGACACGCGAAAGCGCGTCCTGAACCGGATGCGGGAACTCAACTACCAGCCCAACCTGGCGGCCCGCTCGCTGGTGACCGGACGAACCTGGACTCTAGGCCTGGTCGTTCCGGCCCTGCTGCACCCCTTCTTTGCGGATATTGCACAAGCCATCTCATCCGAGACGAGCAGTCGCGGCTACAGCCTGTTCATTTCTTCCTCCGACGATGATCCGGAACTTGAGGTGAGGGAGATCAAGCAGCTTCTTGCCCGACGAGTCGATGTCATCATCGTGGCGTCAGCCCAGTGGTCAATTGACTGCTTTCGATTGATCGAAGAACACAAGACTCCCTACATTCTGATCGATCGGAAATTTCAGGGACTCGAGGCCAATTTCGTGGGTGTCGATGACGAAGCTGTAGGTGTGCTGGCCACTTCACACCTCATCGAGGAGGGATGCCGGCGCATAGCTCATATCCGTGGACCCGAAGTGAGTACTGCCATTGGCCGGCTGGAAGGATACAAACGGGCACTGGCGGTGTACAACATGACACCCCTGCCGGGACACATAGTTTCCCTGGGAACGTCAGGCGATCATCGCGGAGAGAAGGGCGGATATCAAGCTGCGAAGCGGTTGCTCGCTGCAGACCCTCGTCCGGATGGAATCTTCTGCTTCAACGATCCTTCAGCGCTGGGAGCAATGCGGGCCATCCTGGAAGCGGGTGTCCGCATTCCCGAAGATATAGCTGTTGTGGGCTGCGGGAATCTCTCCTATTCGGATTTCCTTCGCGTTCCACTTTCTTCGGTCGACCAGGGCAGCGAGAGCATCGGGAAATATACTGCTGAACTGGCGCTAAAAATTGCCCGCAAGAAAGTCCCGGTCAGGCCCAGAACCGAACTGATCCCCCCTCGGCTCGTGGTTCGCTCTTCAAGCCTCCGGCATGCGCACGCTTAAAAAGCGCGCTCCTCGAAGTAATCGAATCAACTGCATTGTTCATGTGATCGGTGAATTCAGTGCGCGGTGATGCAGGGCTTGCCCTGGCACATTGCGCTGGTAGCTCCCTTGCCTTCGGTGATGTCGTAGATGCGATCAACAAAGGGGAGCTTTATCTTTTCGACGCCGCCGCTTGGCCAGTGAATCTCCAACTGCTCAACTTTGTCTGCGTCGCCCAACCCGAAGTGGACGCGCATATCATTCGACGAGATGTAGCTCCCTCCGCTCAGGACGTCTCCCCGCTGCCGGATTCCGTTTGCCGTTAAGTAAACTGCTGCACCCACCGCATCACGAGGACTCTTCGGGCCCCCGGTGAGTTTCATTTCGACCCAATGATGATGGTTGGGATACACGTTGCGAAGCAGAACTGGGATCCCATCCATGCTGTTAATCACAACGTCGATCTTGCCATCGTTGAACAGGTCTCCAAAGGCAGCGCCACGGCCGACGGTGACAACCGCTAATCCTGTTCCCTCTACGGCAGGCACAAGCTCGAATCTGCCGTTGCCCAGGTTGTGATAGAGCAAAGGCCGCTGGGCATAGCTCTGGCCCCATTCCTGATGCTGATCGACTTGCGGATAGACGTGGCCATTGACGATGAACAGATCTTTCCAGCCGTCATTGTCGTAGTCGAGGAACCCGTCGCCAAACTTCACAAACGGAATCGCAGTGCCGGCAATCCCCGCCTGGTAACTGACATCTGTGAATGCTCCCTTGCCGTTGTTCTGAAACAGGATGGGGAAATCGTCGGAGAACGTCGTGCTTACAACCGAGAGTCGTCCATTATTCTCATAATCTCCCACAGCAAGTCCCATATTGGCCGCTTCGCGTCCGTCACCGTTGAGAGCGAATCCGCTTTCGTAACTCTCGTCCTTGAATGTGCCGTTTCCCTGGTTAACGTACAAATAGTTCGGAGTGGAGTCGTTGGCCACCAGGAGGTCTGGCTTGCCGTCGTTGTTTATGTCGGCAAATAAGGCATCTAATCCGTAGTAGCCGTTGGGCCCATCGACTCCCAGCTTTTTGCTGACGTCGGTGAATGTACCGTCGCCGTTGTTGTGAAATAAGTGGTCGTGCCCGCCGTTCAATCCACGCGGTCCGCACATCACCTTCACGTTTCGATACTGGCAAAAGTTGTAATCGGCGGTCTTGGATCCCGAGAGCATGGTGCTCTTCAAATCGATATCAAGATAGCCCGCCACGAACAAGTCGAGCTTGCCATCACCGTCGTAATCTCCGAAGGTGGCACCGGTGTGATCGATCGTCTTGCCGGTGGAGCCTTCCTCAAGAGCCACGCCGGCCTGCACCGAAAGGTCAGTGAACGTGCCATTGTGATTGTTGTGGTAAAGCCGGCTGGCTCCGACGTTATTTACAAAGAGATCTGGCCAACCGTCATTGTCGTAGTCGCCGACGACGCAACCCGTTCCCCATCGATCGTTCTCTACACCGGCAGACCCAGTCACGTCTGTGAAAGTGCCATCGCGATTGTTATGGAACAAGGCGGCATGAGAAGAGGACGCCTTTCCTGCCATGGCGTCGAGCGTCGATCCGTTCACCAGGTAGATATCGAGCCAGCCATCGTTGTCGTAATCAAGAAGACAAACACCAGATCCCTTGGCTTCGATGATCACTCGCTTTTCCGTTGTACCGGTGACATTTCGCCATTTGGAGAGCCCGGCCTGCTGCGCTATATCGTTGAACACGATCGGCCCGGTCTTCACGAAGCCGCCGGCCGTGATAGGACGATGCTGCGCATCGAACACCGCGGCCTGAGGACCAGCATTGGTCATTTCTCCGCCCGACTTTTGCGCCTGCTGGCTTGCGGCCGGCGGCACCGTCAGTGCGGCAAAGAGCGATGTGCAAGCAACTAAGAATGTGCCAGCCGAGAGTTTCAAAGCATAAACGCGGATTACGGAATTCGAGTTCAGAAAGCGCAGCTGCTGGGATCGCAACGCCGTTACCTCTATCGGCCATGTTACAGCCCTGTCCAAAGTACTGACGCCCGGGCCGGTGACGCACGTGCTTCATGCTCAAACGATTTGCGGAATGCTGTGCAGGAACCCCGTTCAGGCTCAGCTTGAAACTCTCGCAGAATGAGAAGGCCGAGACCGATCGATGATTTGTTCGGCGATTCGTTCGGCGCTCATGTTTTGCATTCCGCAGCCCCGCCCAGACAAAGATTGAGAAACGCATCTAAACGCATTTGAACGAGGCATCTGCTTCGATGCTGTCCGTATCGATCCGTCACAACTTCTAAAAAGAACTTGACAGGGAATCAAACTCGAAGCTACGATTCGCCAGTTAACGATAACGTAAGCGGAGTCATGCGCAACAGGCGGGCCCAAAGAGCTTCGGATCGTTAATTGGACCCACAGAGTCTTCCCCATCTTCTCCAGGATTAACCCACCAGTGCTGCTGACAGTGTCGAACCAATTGCGAGGAGGTCAAATGAAAACGCTTACCCAAAAACGTCAAAATGAGCGTTGTCTGTTGTTATTGTTCGTGATGCTTCTAGGCGTTGCGGGCTTGGTAGCCCCGGTAGCCAGGGCTCAGCAGGCAACCGCAAACGTTACTGGTGTCGTTAAGGATCAGAGCGGCGCAGCGATAGCCAATGCGCAGGTCGACCTTACGAACGTGAGTACGGGAGTGGTGCGCAAAACAGCGACCAACGCAGATGGGGTCTATAACTTCCCAAGCGTGGTGCCCGGCAGTTACAGCATGCAGGTGTCTGCAACTGGGTTCAGCGCGGTTTCGCAACCGCCGGTAACACTTCAGGTCGGCCAGACCGCGACCTTCGACTTCCACATGAATGTTGGAGGAACTACGAGCACCGTTACGGTGACTGCCGAGGCGCCCGCATTACAGACGGCAACCTCGGAACTCGGCACAGTCGTTTCGCCCGACCAAATGAACGACCTTCCTCTGAACGGTCGCAACTTCACGGAATTGCTTTTGATCACACCGGGAACGGTGAACCTCAACACCGATCAAAACAGCGGTGGTGGGGGAGGGTGGAACGGCGCGTCGGTGGGACAGTTCAGCTTCCCGGCAGTGAACGGCGCCCGCAACCGCAGCAACCTGTTCATACTGGATGGATCCAACGATCTGAATACCCTATCCGGCAC